>JGI11944J13513_1000479_pt1 | contig 38970 bp, 34 predicted proteins | sample TerdegcoTASludge_FD_13513 | JGI IMG/M metagenome (IMG submission 13513) | reverse complement strand
AGTGCACGATATCCATCTGGGGTGATCTCCTTTTCGTTTTGTCACCAGTGAGATCATCCCATGAGGGATTATCTTAGCCGATTTTTGGACACGATCAAAATATTTGAAAATGCATCCCGATATAGAATTTAGAGATTTACTGAAGGATGTGAATAAAAACCTTACCAAATTAAGGAATATAAAGACGATTGATTATCCCATTCAGACCGTTTCTCCCGATGCCAAAATCGATGAGGCTATCGATGTTTTCGACAGGGTAAATTCGCAAGGAACAAAATTAACTGATGCTGAGCTTGTTCTCACACATATTACAGGTAAATGGCCAAAAGCAAGGAGGGAATTGAAGGATAAAATCCAAAAGATGAAAGAACAGAATTTCGAGGTCAATCTCGATTTTCTCACTCGGTGTATGGTTGTTGCTCTTACCGATTCCGCCCTCTATAATAAAAACGCTCGATTAAATTATGAGCAATTTACCCAGGAAGATTATATCAAAGCATGGAACAGAATCAGTAAATCGCTGGATTATATAATCCCAATTCTAAAACAGGATGGACTTATCAGCAGTTCAGAAGATCTGATTACCAACAACGTACTTGTCCCGATGATTTCATATCTCTTGAAAAATGATATCAAATTTTCAGAATCCCTCAAATTTGGTTATTTATATTGGATGAATCTCGCTCTTATTTGGTCTCGATACGGTGGCCAGACCGATGCTCGTCTTGATAAAGATGTCTATATATCGACGACCTCTCAAGATCCAATCTTTGAATTGGTCGATCAAATTCGGGACATGAGAGGAAGAATTGATGTCAAGCCGGCTGATTTAGAAGGAAGAACAGCCGGGCACCCCCTCTACAGGATGTTATACATTATCCCTCTTCGTCATTTCAAGTGGGTAAGTTGTATGAATGGGTTATAGCCTCTCGCTGGATTGAACTGGTTAATCCAAAAAAATATCGACTTAATGCGAAATGAATGGTGAAACCGCCGCCGGGGCGCCCTTCGGGGGCGGCGGGTCTATCCCCATGTGGGGGTGTGGGGGCGACCAGCCCCCACTTCAGTTCCCGTCCACCCACTCAAAATAGCGAAGAGCCTACATTATTACAAAACGGAAGAAGGCTATTGATTGGGTAAATGGTGGTCCTATTTACGACACAATCGGGGATTCATTCAGTATCCAAAGTCACCATATATTCCCACAAAGTCTTCTTTATAAATTGAAATATGACTCTGAAAATCATCTTGATAAAAAAGTTGTGAATGAAATCGCGAATCGGGCGTTTGTAACACGGGACACAAATTTCAAAATTTTTGATAGAGCACCATCAGAATATTTGCCTGAGATAGAGAAAAATTATCCCGGGGCCCTCGAACGTCAATTCATTCCTATGAATGAAAACCTCTGGTTGGTAGATAATTATGAGGCATTTCTTACCGAGAGAAGAAAATTAATTGCAAATGAGATGAATGGGTTTCTCAATAATCTTCTTGAATTGTATAAAAAAGAGCCTACAAAAGTCACCAATTGGTTGGATATAATTAATAAAGGGGAGAACGATTACGTTGAATTCAAGACTTCTCTTCGATGGTCTCTCGGAACTGCAGATAAACGGTTGTCTGAATATATAGCAATGAGAGCAGTATCTTCATTCCTCAATTCTGAAGGCGGAAAGTTGTTTATTGGCGTTGCGGATAATGGAAAAATTGTTGGAATCGAGCAAGATTACTTGACGTTTACAAAACAAAATGCTGATGGGTTTAAGCTTCACTTCGATAATTTAGTCAATAATTACCTCGGGAAGGAATATCATCAATACATCTCGGTAAAGGTAGAAAATATTGAATCTAAGGATGTTTGTATCGTGGAAGTGGGTCGAAGTGATTTGCCGGTGTATCTGAAATCAAAAGACAAAGACGGAAATGATAAGGAAGAATTTTTCATTCGTGCAAGTGCTTCTTCGCAACCATTGGGACGAAAAGAATCGACTGATTATATCGCATTACATTGGAATAATAAGTGATCCTATTCCTATTCATATCCAAATTTCTTAAGTCGGATTATTTCAATATCGGGAGGAACATTCGAGGTATTAACGCCATATGGCACGGCAAGAATTTTCTTGATGATTCTCACATTATTTCCGGCTAAATTCTGGGCATATTTATTAATTTGAAGGATATCTTTTTGTGAAATCCTGTTTAACGATCCACCTTTTACTTCACATACCACTTTCTCGATTATCCCATTGTTACGTCTTTGACAGACGAAATCGGGTATATAGGTGATTCCGTTATATTGCATGTGAATTTCCCAACCTGCAGCAGAAGGATATCGTTTTCGAAGGCTAGATCTAACATGGTCATAAAGAGCATTCTCATACCATATGTCGCGCGAGTCTTTCATGCTGTGGCCTGAATGATTATCCGATAATCCTCTTCCGGAATGATCCTCATCGCCGTCCGAATTGACCCTGACCACATCGTTTTATTCTTGATGAAAGACATTTTCGGGACCAGCGGCTTGAATGGAATCGGCTCCTTGAAGATTTTAACAGGTTTGACTTTTATCCGAAGGGGGAAGACTTCACTTCCAAGGGCTTTTGGGGTGATGAAAATTGAGGAATCATCGTCATATACGTCTGAAGATGCTTCATAAATTCCCGTAATCGCAGAAGGAATTACCTCGCCATCTACAATTTCCTGCATGGTATACATTAGAAGAGTATCGCCTTTCTTTACCCGGGCAATCGTATTTTGATATCGATTCGCCACCCCCCAGACAAGTTTTTTCCTAGTGACCTCATCATTCGCCCGGGTGGAAATACAGAGCCATCGTTGAACCATGATGAATGGATCGTGATAGAAAATAGTAAAGGTTGTCTTTATGAAGTGACGATGCCCCGGATGATCTTCTCGATATACCTCCCTTCGGTATCCTGCCCAACAATGTGCTGGTTTTCCCATACAAATCCCAAATTTTCACGATGAGTGACATCAACAATGAATGAATCCAATGTGAAGTTTCGGTCGGGGCATCTCTGTCTCAGTCGTTCCTGATAGGCCTTGATATCTTTACCAAAAGTCAATTTTTGCAGTTCCCCTTCACTTTCGAATCCTGCAAATGCAGTGCTATGCGGGTCAACGAAAATGATATGCTGGAGTGAGTCACGTACAACAATCCAGATGATGAAATCGGGGTAAAAATTCACACTTTCAAAGAATCCAACGCCTTTTTTCGGTAAATTTCTCAGGACAAAAACCTTTTTATCGGAGAATAATTTTGTTTCGTGCTCAAGGTATTTCTTGAGGTCCTGGATGAATTGCTTCTCCCCATCATTGAGGCCTTCTGGTTGAATGACAATTTTTTGGGGATCTCCATATTTTGCGAGTAGCGGTTGGTAAAGATGCCTGCTGAAAAACGCATTGATGAGATGGAGATTGTGAGATCCTTTGCAGAAATTTTCAAGGTCTGATTTAATGAGCTTTTCAATCGCTGCAATGAGGTCCTGTTCCCGTTCATTGACTTGGATATGATAGGAAAAATCAAAGTTCCCATGACTTTTGTCCAGGACCTTCATATGGAGATTATTCTTGACCCAAAGGTTTCGCTTTTTATCGTAATACTTCTGCAGGTATTTTTTAAGGATGGCAATAGTGACGTCCTCAACGAGACGAATTTGTTCAAAGTTCGTGGGCTTAATGAAATATTCCGGGCATTTAAGACTATAGAGTTGTTTTCTGATAATTTCTTTGAGATCTTGTTGGGCAAAGACAAAATTATACCAGTTCTTTTGTATTTTTGTCTCAAGAAGTGAGAAATAAATCCGATTCCAATCAAGGGCGTCAATATGTGCGGGATTGAGGTAAAGAACCGGAAATTCTGATTCGGCATCGAGACTGTATCCCTTTTTCCGACTGTCCTCGATATCAACCTTGGGGATGAGATCGACATCGGCATAGATGTTCTCATCGATGGCAAGTGCGAAGAGCTCTTCTTTCTTGAAGAGCTGTTTATCGACATAAGGGATGAGGAGCCCCTCTTTAAGATATTCGTCATTGATGCGAATCGGGATGGGAATATCGAGATAGGAATCAACCTCGATACCCTCTTCGATGAGGTATTGCCGGAACTGTTCGAGGTAGTTAGCATCAATCCCGAAAATATTGAGGGTTTCAAGTACGTTGGTATATGGTGGGGGAGCTTGTTCTATCGCACTGCTCCGTTTAAGTTTGAATTCTTTACCTTTGAGCCGGACACCTCTCCCGAAGAGCTGGATGATCTGTGTTCCTTCACTCTTTCCAATGTTGAGGAGCCCCATGGTGGAGACACGCCAGGTGTCCCAGCCTTCGATGAATTTTCGGGCACCGATGAGGATGTTGACAGGGGAGGTCTTCTCACGGATACTATTGAAGAGGGATGCGGTAATTTCATCCTTGTCGGATTTGATGGCAGGCTCTTCCTTTTCCACGAGCTTGATGAATTCAACATCCTCTCCAATGTTGATGACACCGAAATAGGGAGAATCGGTCCCACATCGGAGTGCGATCTCTCCGGCAGCAGTTTTCAGGTTAACCAGATGGAGTGGCGCTGAGGATCGGGCATGGAAGACTCTGGTGAGAATATCCCTGTAGGTCTCTTCGGCGGAGAGTTTTTTTGCCTTGAGGTAGGCGAGTTTCTGCTCGGGATAGCTGGGTGAGAAGAGGTCACGGTCGGAGATTTTATCATAGAGGCCTGATTTTCCTTCGTAGATAGAGCGGATGGTGTTTACTGCCCAATCCTGATCGTTTTTCAGCACGGTGGAGAGAAACCGGACGACTTCGAGGAGATCGGACTCACCTGTTTTTCCTTTCACTTTGCTGCCCACGAATATCCAGAGCGGGGGTTCGAGGTTGTATTCTCGGGCTATCTCCGGATTTTCATCGAAAATGAGTTTTTGCTGGTAGAACGTCAGAAGGTTGGCGAGCATCACGATCTGCTTGGTCTTCTGATCGAACTTGGCATCTTTGACGTTAAGGAGCCGATAATCTTTGCCGTATCCGTCACGGTAGAAGTAACGATACGAGTAATCGAAGATTATGGATTTTGCATACGCGGTGAGGAGGTTATTCTCTTCAACTTTTTTCCCGGCTGCGGCGACAGCCTGGCCGAAGGTGGCGCTATATTCGAATGTGAACCCATCGATGGCGATCTTCTTTCGCAGGTCCATCCAGGATGTTCCACCGCTCCCCTTGTGTCCCTCGTCGACAAAGACGAGATTCCGGGTATCAAAACTGGCGATATCCACTGAGACCCCTTGACCTTTCTTCTGTTCAGTGAGCTTGTTGATGTCAATGACCTGGACAACTGTGGGAGTCATGCTAGAGGCGAAGAGACCGCCGCGAAGCTGGAAGGCTTCCGCCGGAATCCCGCTCTTGGCAAGCTCGGTAAGGTGTTGGTTTGTCAGAGATTCGTTCGGGGTAATGAGGATGATGTTGTCAAGATTGATCCGGTGCGGTCCGGTATTGTAATGCATGAACTGGAGGTAGTTGAAATGGAATATGAGCGTCTTGCCACTGCCGGTTGCCATCCAGAACGCGAGTTTGCGGAGATCATCATCATTGAAAATAAAGTTATTATAGATATCGGCCTCTTTTACGAGACTCTCAATATATTTATTCAGTTCATTTTGGAATTTAATCGGATTTTGGAAATAGAAATCCAAATATATCTCAGTGTAGAAAAGACCCAGGTGCTGGAAGTAGGTGAGGGTGACCGGGAGATCCCGGTGACGGTTGATACGGTCCACATATCCACGGATTCGGCTATCGTAGGTCTCAAGGTTTGCCCGGACCCGGGGATCGAGGCCGTTCCATGAGATGAGGGCATGAAAGAGGTAACTCTTGCCTTCTTCATCGTAGCCCTCCTGGACATCGCGGAGAAGCGTCTGAATCTCATCGAAGCTCTTCTTTCCAAAGAGTCCGTGCATGAAATCGGCTAATATAAGGTGCTCAGTGAGCCGTGTCGATGGCTTTGCTTTCCCTTTCGCACTCACGGTCTTCTTCGCTGCAGCCATAGGATAGTCTCCTCACGCCCCCATGAGCCGCTGGAATTCCGGTTCGATGGGGAGAGCGCCTTCGACATGGAAGTCTCCGTTGATGTAGACCCGCTCGGCTTTGAGGTTTGGGTCCTTCAGGAGCGTTTCTTCGATGTATTTTTTATCTTTCTTCAGGTCAAGTCCGACAGTGGTTCGCCAGATTATAGTTGTAGACTGCCCTCCCAGAGTCTCGCCATGGACAACCCGGTACGTGGTCCCATTCTCTTTGAACGTCCTGATCCGTTTCACCTTCAGCCCGAGCAGGTAGTTGAAGGTCTCAACCAGGTCCACGGTTTCATTGTGGAGCTGGTTATCCCGGGTGATACGGAGCGTGTATTCGAAAGGTCGCTCAAGCTTTACCACATTCATCCGACAGGGGCTCTCCCGGGTCTCGAAATCAAGCATGTAGCGGAGGAAATACCCCTCCATGTCCATGAGAGTTTTTTGGACCGTGCCGGCCTCTTTGAATTCGATGTTGTTGAGGGTGTCTTCGTATTGCTCAAGGGTGAGGTATTTGAAGATGTGGCTGATGCCATCGGTATTCTGGGGTTTCCCCTCTTTCCATTCGGAAGAATATACGACCTTTTGGATGCGGGGTTTGAGTACGGTATCGAAATAATAACTCATTTCAATAATGATATAATTTCTAGTTCCATTGTCTTCTTTGTTTAAATCAAGAACTGCGTGTGCTAAGGTACCTGATCCCGCAAAAAAATCCAGAATAATTCCATTATTTGTTGCACATATTTTACAGATTTCTTTCATTAATCGAACGGGTTTGGGACTTATGAATGCTTTGTTTGAAATAATGGATGCAATTTCTGCAGTGCCATCCGAATTTAACCCATGGTTGTCCCATAAAGAGTCTTCTCTTTTCGTAAGGGACATTTCGGATTTAAACTTTTTTTGAACGGGTCTTCCATTCCCAGATCTCCCGAATATAATTCTACCATCTTTTATTCGTTGCTTTGTTTCTTCTTTATTGAATACCCAATAACGCCCCTTTGGGGGATAGAATATTTCTCCTGTTTTAGGATTTTTTATTCCGAAATATGGACCAACATGATTAGCCGATAAATCTGTAATTGTCCAAGGTCCACGAGGATCATCATCTGGATTGGAATATCGACTATTTAGAAATTCTTCACTTAATGGGATTTCTTGGATAACTCCATCCTGCAATTTTTTCCCATAGATTGGGATATAATCATGAATTGAGGGAACATATCCCATATTGTTCCCATTAGTTTTTTTCTTCCAAACAACAGTACCGGCAAAATTATCGATATCGAAAATCGTATCACTTAATAATTTAAAACGGGCATTTTCATTATCATCTAATGTTAGAGAAATCGCACCAAAATCGTTCAATATTTTTTTTGCTAATACCAATCGATCTGCCATCATTGTGAGCCAACTACTATGCTGGTAATTATCCTTGTATAGAAACTCATCCGAGCCCGTATTATACGGCGGATCAATATAGATGCACTTGACCTGCTCCCGATACCGTTCCTGCAGTAAATTCAATGCCTGCCAGTTCTCGGACTTTATCATGAGGCCGCCAGTGGCATCGTCAAGATCATCGAATGTAGCAAGGAGCCGGTCCTTGAACTCCTGCGGGAAGAACTTTGTATCGAGCACGAGATACGGATGACTTTTAAGGAATTCTATATCAATTACAGTACCTCTCGAACCACTCAGAGTTGCCTGCCCGCTTGATTCTCCGATGCTGTAAAGAGCCTTCCACTCCTCAATTTGGGATGAGTTTGCCACAATCTCTGGATAGAATGATTCAGGCACCCGGTCCAGGGTCATGCAGTACTCGCTCTTGAGGACGAACTTCTTCTTTTCAAAGAGTTTCTTCTGGAAATCCTCAATCTGGGCAAGGAACGCGATAATCTTCAGAGAAATAGCCTTCATCACCCGAACCCGGTTCAGATACTGATCGATGGGCACTTCCTTGTCGGTCCCCAGGTCATCGAGATCGAACATCTCGTTCTTGATGTAGAAGTCCAGTTCCCGGGTGAGAAATCCCCCAAGGTCCTTGTGGATGAAGTAGTCTGAGGTGTTTCGCTTCGCGTAGGTGGCAAGGTGCTTTGCGAGTGGAGTCTTTCCATCGACCTCCCGGGTTAGTCCAGTCTTCAAACCGGCATCCGGGATGGCAGTAAGAATTGCCTCTTTTGCCTTTTCGTTCAAGGCACCCTGTTTATTTTTAGTTCCCACAGATGCCTTCTCGGACTCGGTCAATGCCCTGTATTCAAAGCGGACAATAAGCTCCTTTGTCTGCGCATCATAGGTGATATTCCCCTCGCCTGATGTAAGAACAAAGAACCGTTTTTCACCCTTGGTGTTATTCACCGAAGTCTCGGCCTGGACAATCTGGAACCGGACCGTGTACTCTCCGACACGAAAAGCATAGTTGAAGAAATACTCCCCGGTCTTGATGTAGTATTGGTCTTTATTGGCCCAGTGGAGCAGAACCTCTTCACCGTTGTAGGGCACGGCATACTTCTGCTTTGCAGAGTACCGGCGCAGACTTATGAAGTCACCGTTATCGTAGTAACGCGAAAAAAACTGGTAGATGTGGTTGAACACTTCTGCCTTATGTTCGTCCCTTCCTGCAAGGTTGAGCAAATCGGCTTTTTTCTTCTCAAACTCGGTGATTAACGGTTGAAGTGCGGGGACCTTCTTTGCCATTGCTCGTAAAGTGGCCGGATCGTCATCAACACCGATACCTAGTTTCCCGGCCAGGGCCTCAACTTCAGTGAGCAACTGCGCTTTATCTGCATTGGAGACTTTTCCGAACTCCGCATCAACCGCTGCAATCAGGTCTTTTTCAATGAACTTCTCGATTACGTCCCGCTTCTTATTCATGATACGATAGATGCCAAAATCAAGATCTGCGGATTCGAACTGGAACAGTTTACGGAGCAGGGATTGGAGTTTCTTGGTGTAATCCTCTGCCATCAGATCGCCTCGTTCTCGATAATGTGACTCAAATTCCTCGCCGCCACACTAAATCTGGAATGAAAAATAGCATTGTTTAAAAGAGAGACGTAAAATCCTTGCATCATTCATTCTCCACAATACCTACAGATAGTCCCGTAATCGCAATGACCACACGCATTCCCGGGACAAGGTTGAAAACGACCCCACATAATCCCATTGATTCGTTGCTCTGCAACTCGCTCTGCTTCCCGGATGGTTCCTTCTCCAATCTCTACCGGCACAACCGTTGCATCTTCGAGATAAGCCACCGATCCCCGTGTGACCGTCTCTCCGAGTCGGGTCAGGCCGTTGGCATACAATTGCAATTGCATAGTCACTTCTTCCTGGGAAGTCACCACATCAGACGATTTGTAGTCCCGAATCTCAATGCCACCTTCATCGTGCAGAATCACATCAATCTTTCCGACGACCGTCGCCCGATGAAGCGGGTACTCAACCCGCGTCTCCACTTCTCTGATTCGGTGCATATCATCCTCTCTCTCCCGGGCGAATTGAATCAGCTTTCGTTTTGCAGTCTCCTTCAGCTTATGATGCCGTCCTTCTTCAGCGAACGGAAGGTAGAATTGTTTATCGACGGCATTCGCCACGGCACTTATTGGCGAATATCCCTCTTTCATCTGTTCGGCAGCAACACGCATGCAATGGTGCAGCGCTTTTCCATATCCCAGGTATTCGGTCAGACCCGGCTGGTATCCCCACAATCGGTTCATGCGATAGAGAAAGGGACACTTCCCGTATTGCAGGAGTTCTCCAGCGGAAAAAGATTGGATCTCATCAGGGTCTCCCTGCAGGATAAGCGTGTGGAGGGGTAACCGCTCCCTCTCCGTGATCCGTTCCATCCCTTCGACATCAAGAGCATCCCGAATGAATTCACTCTGCCCCTTCCGTCTTCCGTTCATCGACGTAAACGCACTCACGACCAATACATCACGAGCCCGGGTAAGGCCCACATACATCAATTTTCGTTCGCCCTCAAGATCACCCTCATAACGGGCAACATCGAAGAGTTCTCGTGGAATCCGCCATTGTTTTGGCCTTCCGGTCATCTGCGAAGGAAACCTTCCGGCCACTACTGAGGGGAGGAATACAAGGGGCCATTCCAACCCCTTGGATTGATGAATGGTCATCAACTGGACCGCATTTATACCCCGTACATCATCACCGGAATGTTCCTCATATGCTCCCATGGCGTAGGTGTTCATGAACCAGCAGAGACTTTTCATATCTCCATCCCAGTTCAATGCACGTCCGCCGAGCCGGTTTGCCGTCTCGAAATCAGTAAGGAGGGTCCCGAAACGCCCCAGATTCGCCATGATCACTGCGTGTTCGGAATTGTTGGGATCCAATTGCTGAAACCCGAGAATTGTCAGCAAATCGTGATACATCGCGGTGATGTGCGGGTATCCTCTGGTCTGAACAGCATCTTTCCAGCCGTGCAATTGTTGTCGGATATCATCGGCGAGAGCAATTTCCGGAGCAGCATCTCTCCAGTCTGCAAGTCCACTCTCAATAAGATCGTCGCCCTTAACCTGATTCTTCCAATCAAATTTGCTTCTCTGGAAAAATCCATCGCGGGCAACCCATGCCACCAGTTTTCCCACAGCCTGCACTTCTGAACGGCGGAATAGTCCCACCTTTCCTCCTACGATGAAGGGAATATGGCGGGTCCTGAAGGTATCAATAAATACAGGTCCGGATGTATTCACACTCCGGAGTAGAATGCCAATATCGCCGTAATTACATCGTCCTGCCCGAACGTATTCCTGGATCTGGTCGGCAATCCATTCTGCTTCGGTGACATCCGATTCAAACTCTCCCAGGTAAACCCCACCATCCCCGGAACGTACCGCCTCAAGGTGGGTATAATGTTCCCGTTCGAAATGATCGGCGAAATGGTTTGCAACATGTACAATGGAGGGAATACTCCTCCGGTTCTGGGATATGGAGATCGTGGTTGTATCCGGGTAAACTTGGGTAAAATTCTCGAAGCACTGGGCATTCGATCCCCTGAACTGGTAAATGGTCTGGCGGGGATCTCCCACAATGAATATGCTTCCTTCTGCTCCAATAAGTTGAATCAGGCGCTCCTGTGCCTTGTTGATATCCTGATATTCGTCCACAATAAGATGACGTATTTCCGAAACAAGCTCGGGTTTTTCTTGGATATGATGAATTGCGAGTGCAATCATCCGATTGAATGTCAGGCGCCGATGTTCGGTAAGTTTCTCCTCATATTGCCGCTTCGATCGGGAAAACACGTGAGCCCTCCTATCCAGGACGTTGTCGGGAATCATCTCTGCATAGGCAACATTCAAACTCTGGAGAAAGAGTTCACAGTTTTCCGCATAATTTTTTCCTCCGATTAAATTCATCCCCCATCCAAACCGGAGCAGGAACGCCATCTCCTGGTTCTCGTCGAGAGCATCATATGCACCATAATTGCAATGATCATGGAGAAACCGAAAACAGAAGGCATGAATGGTCCCCACATACATCTCGCCAAGCCTGGCACAAATCTCATCGCCACCAAGGAGCCTCAAACGTTCATAGATACGGCTCTTCATGCTCTGGGCCGCTTTTTCGGTGAAAGTAAAGGCAATAATATGACGGGGTTCCACGCCGTCAACGAGCAATAATTTTACAATACGGCGGGTCAGAGTCTCTGTCTTGCCTGCACCCGCCCCAGCAATTACACGAATATGTCTATCCTCACAGAGCACCGCCTCTCTTTGGGGAGGAGAGAGTGGCCGAGGCTCTGTAAGAATGGTTTCAAGGAGATTTGTAGAATTCATGCCCTATCTTAAGAATATTATAATCTCATTTTATTAAAAAGTGGAAGGCGGCTGCCCCATAATACCCTGATAACGAATAATTTATCGATTCATCTGTCGAAAGGGCATTGCTGAATAAAGGTGATAATTGGAATGAGTATTGCAAACCTTACGTTTTTACGATATCCTGGCGGAAAACAGCGACAAATAGAATCGTTTGCATACCTGTTACCATCCCGCCAGAAGATTAAAAATTCCTTTGTTGAGCCCTTTGTGGGGGGAGCATCAGTATTCTTTCATGTGAACCCTCGTCGGGCAATCCTTTCGGATATAAATCCTGAACTCATTGACCTCTATATGGGGATCCGCGATCACCCTGATGAAGTATGGGAGATTTACCAGAGTGTTCCTGAGACAAAATCTGCATATTATACCATAAGAGGGATTCACCCTTCAATCATGGATCTCCCTTACCGGGCCGCCCGGGTTCTCTATCTCAACCGGACCTGCTTCAAAGGGATGTGGCGACATAACGCAAAAGGGGATTTTAATGTGGGATACGGTGGCCAGGACAGACGATGGTGTATCACACTCGAACATCTTCAGGAAATCTCCGACCGACTACAGAATACCATCATCATGTGTTCGGATTTCGAGGATATTATCAAAAACAGTACAAATGGAGATTTTCTCTTCCTGGATCCGCCATACCGTCCAGGAGACCGAGAGCAAATCCACGATCATTACCGTTTTGGCACGTTCCGATTCAATGACCAAAAACGACTTGCAAGGGTGCTCCATGAAGCAACCAGGCGGGGAATATACTGGGCAATGACCAACTCATCACATCCAGACATCCTGAATCTCTATTGTGGCTGTCATATATCATCCTTGGAGAAAGGAACAGGCAATCAGATTGGCCATATTGTGAATTCACCAAATGAAGTGTTAATTCGTAACTATGCAGAGGGATCGCTATGAAAAAATTCCTTGAAGATGCCGCATTTCAACACAATCCACTCAGACAACTCACAGATTTCATGAAAAAGGAAGATCAGAAAGAAAAGGCAAAAGACTACGCAAACTGGCGTTTTGTCGGGTATGTTCTTGATATCGGATACGATACTACCACTATCATCACATCGGATCCCTTTAAACGAGCGGTCGGGGGCATCCCCAGGAATTCTCTTCTCATCATGATCCCATCCAATTTCTGGGAATTCCCTCCGCATTTCACGCTCCTTCGTGTGCTTGAAACTGCTCCCACTCCCCTTTCCAAAGAGGTTCAGCAAACCTATTTCGAACTCCAGAAAAAGTCGATGCCCGAATTGGACGTCTTTACACAAAGCGAGCTCCAATGGGGAGCACTTAAAACATCCGTGCTGGGTATGTATTACCCACACCCTGAAGATTCAGCTGCCCTTGAATTCTCTGGCGACATGAATAATTTTGTCAGTGCTCACAAATACCGCGTATTTTCACCCGATGATGAACTCCTTCACCTCATCATCAACTCACTGGTTCCCACTCAGAACAGGTTCCCCATCGGCAAGCTCCGCCTTACCGAATGTCGCCTCCCCTTACCAGAGAAACCACAACCCGCAGTGAACGTGAACGTTTCCACCCGGGACTTCATGGGAACCAGAACAGCCATGTTTGGGAAGACTCGGTTGGGGAAGAGTAATGTGATCAAACTGATTGCCCAGAGTCTCATCGAGACCACAGCCAAAGAGCAGTTGGTAGGGCAGATCATCTTTGACATGAATGGGGAATATGCTAATGACAATCCCCAGGACGACAGTAAATCACTGGCGAGCGTATACCCTGATGAATGTGAGGTCTATGCATTTCGTCCGAAAACCGATACTGCAAAACTCTTAAAAATGAACTTTTATGAAAACCCTGAAAGATCCCATGCAATTCTCCGTGATCTTCTTGAGAGTGCAAAAAGAACTTCCATCTATGTAAAAAATTTCATTGAAGCGGAAATTCCCTCTCTTGAATCGCTTGATGGGATGGGAGAGGGAGATAAAAAGCGGGCAAAGAGACGAATTTTAATGTATTGGGCAATTTTAAAAAGTGCCGGATATGACGTGGATGAGAAGGAATTAAGAGAATTGATTCCCCTCGATCCAAAATATCGTCAAGCATTTCGGGATGCTGTCTATCAACCAGACACTCCACCTACACTTCGTTCTCTCGATGATGTGGTGAGTGAATTCAAAAAAATAGCGGATTTTATTCGGAATAGACCGGACAACGATCCTCTGCTGCAATCAACAAGTGGAAGCCAGAGGCCTATATTTGAGGCTACCGAAAGAGCGCTTCTGAATTTTCTTCGACCTTCCAGTGGAGCAGGAGTTGCAATCATTTATCCATTCCGGGAATATCATGATAAAAATGCGGGTCATATATTCCGGCAGATCATCTCGTCACTCTCGGATGGAAAAACTGTCATTCTTGACTTGGGAAATGCGGACCCCGGCGTTATGGAATATTACTCCGAACAGTTGAGCTGGGAGGTATTCAAGTCGCAGATGGAGAAATTCACCTCCAATACACTGGGCAATAAGTATGTGCAACTCTATTTCGAGGAAGCCCACAACCTATTTCCCAAGGACGAAGATGTTACCGGCATCTACGCAAGGCTTGCCAAGGAAGGAGCAAAATATCATATCGGGATGGTGTATTCAACCCAATCACCAAGCACCATTAACCGGGACCTTCTCGCCCAGACAGAAAATTTCTTTGTCGCACATATGTCGTCGAGGAATGAGGTCAAAACGCTCGCAAATCTGAACGTGGCTTATGAGGATCTCCAGGAGGATATCCTTCAGGCAAAGACTCCTGGGTATATCCGGATGCTCACCCGGTCACACAGGTTCGTGGTTCCGGTTCAGGCCAGGAAATTCTCTCCAATTTCTGTGATTCCCAAGGGAGGATAACATGCCATATCAGGCCGGGAATCGCCTTCCTGGAGAACGAGCCAGTCGCATAGGGCATCTGGAAGTATTGAAAAGTCCCCTTGTGCGACAATTATGTGAAAACTTCAAAAAACCAGAGATTCCCCGAGAGTCAAAAAATCTCAAGTGGCAGCCTGTCGACACCGATGCGGAGAGTTTGAAGTATATTTTTGGAGTTGATGGTTCGACTCAAATAATCAGATCAGATACCTCGCCGTATTCCACCATTGGATTCGTGAAAACAGCCCTTCTCAAGATTGATGACTATGAACTGGCGAAGGTGGACAAGGACTCTCCGCATCCCTATGTGATTCGCGATATTCTTCAGGATTCGGCAATTTACCATGCAACGGCGTTTCCGTTGAGAAATATCGGGGTCCAGGGTTTGACGAATTACCATGCCATCCGGGAGATCCTCTACGAATCTATAAACGACAATTCTCCCGAGATGGAAGGGCAAATCATGGAGACCTACAAGTGGTTAGCCTATCGGAAATGGACTGATGACCGAGACCAGCTTACATATTTTGAATGCCCCCATTGCCACAGCAAGAATGCAACACTCCCATATGATGAACAGGAAGGCAATTGTCCTCACTGTAGAAAGAAATTATACATCACCGATTGGCTTGGATTTCACCAGGAAATGGGTGAAGAATCTGCCCAGGACACTATTGCGACAACGTATATGATAATTCATGAAACACTTCTCCTGTTTACTGCAATACGCACCTACTGGGAAAAGAAATCAAAGATCCTCTCCGAATGCCTCTTTGTGAAAGATGGGCCTCTCTCTATACGAGCACAATATTCAAAATTAGTTCAACCGATTCGTCAGTTTCTCGCCTACTCTCGGGACCAAGGGCTTCCCGTACATCTCCTCGGTCAGGAAAAATCAGGGAGATTCTTTGATCATTTCCAGTTCATTGGAAACGAAGCTCCGGATCGCTCTTTATTCATTCCCTCCGATGCATATATCAAAACTCAAATTCAGCAAAGACCCCTCGAAGGTGCAGAATATGGTTTTGATACCAACTATGGTGCGAAAATCTTCCTGAAATGGAATGATTACCACAAGATGGTTCTCAATATTCCATTTGGGGATTTCGTTGCAAATCCGAGATTGGATGATTTAATCGGACATCAGAGAATATTTGCCACCTTGCCAAAAATATTGAGCAACCGTCATGAAGGAGCGTTACTCCCAATTGAACTGGCGCATGGGATTGCATCACTATCAACGTATCCTTCGGCGAGGATATTGAAATTATTTGCAGAGAATTCGTTTCAATAAATGATATGGATGAGAAGTATCACCCCCTCCCCCCTCCCTTCACCAGCCCGTACTCTATCTCGTAGAAACACCCGGGCACCGAGATGAAATAGTTCATCTTCTTCTGCTCCTCTGCCTCGGCGATTTGCTTCAGCAGCGAAGCCTGCTCATCCGGCGTGTGACCGACCGTCACCCGCCGCTTGGTCTCATCGCTCATCTTCCAGGACCGGGCCGGGACCGCCTCGGGAGGCGTTGTCACCGAGTCGTCGGCAGGGTCAAAGTACGCGATCACGTCGTCCCTGTGCGACTCTGCCGCACACCGCATCGCCTCGGCGACCTCCTTCTCGATGAGGGCCTCCTCCCGGGCCTCGACTGCCTGGCCCTTCTGCCGGTGCTGCCAGTAGGCGACAATGGCCGCCACCAGGGCAACAAACATCTCGAAAATCTGGATTAATCCGTTATCAACCATACATGCGACCTCCCTTCGGGGGAAGAGCCGACCATAGGGAAAAGGGAAGCGGGATTGGGATTCACCGCTTCCACTGGTTCTGTTCCAGCCGGCTGTGCATCCCGGCGATCACCCGGAGGATGACAAAGAGCATCATCAGGCTGCCGAAGCACACGCCGAGGAGGAACAGGAGCCCGTCTTCCATGGCCCCTCCTCCCCCGGACAGGGGATTCTATTCCTTCGGTTTCAGGCCAGTGCCGGCACGGTGTCTGCCCACTGCTCGACGAGCGTGAGGATTGAATCATCCTCGTACGAGGTGATCCGGACCTGGTCACGGGTGAACGTGAGGTAGTAGATCTCCCCGGACGGGTCGTGGCACCGGACCGTGACCGAGTAGGTCTCCCGGTCGGCAAGGTTGACCGGGTCGCCACCCATCGCGGCGGTGATCTCGGCGTCGGCGAGGAGCTCGGACTTCACGGTCGCGAAGGCCGCCGTGGACGGTGCACGGATGCTGATGGTCCCCACGGTTACTGCCTGGTTGTCTTCGTAGGCGATACGGGCGCCGTAACTCTCCCGGGTCTTTGCGACCGGGTCCATCGTGACGCCCCCGACCTCGTACGGCGTGCACCCGAGCGGGTTCGTCGAGATCAGGGTGTTCACGATGGTGTTGACGGCTGCTGCGTCTGCGAGAGGTGCACTCAGGGTGCGGATCGCACTCTTCGTGACACTCTTCTGGACAAAGTCTGCCATGGTGCTGATACTCCATTGTCTACTGATTTCCCGGGATTTCGGGTAGACATCCAGTATATAAAGGAGAAGGAGTATATGGGCGTGACTGTATCGGGATGAACAATTGAGAATAAACCAGGTTTTAACGCTCCATTTGAACAATGAACCAAAAATGTCTGTTATTTTGCAAAAAAATTACAATCTATCAGACACCACGAGAATCCGTCCGTCTGTAATTAATACGACTTTATCTTTTGGTATTTTTCTCCAATCCTGGTAATCTCTCGATCGAAGCTTTTTTGTTGATATCACAACAGCACCGCCATATCCCTTTTCCCGGTATGAGATATAGAGCGGATTTTTTGGATAGTGATTAAACGCATACAAAACAGAACCATCAGACAGCAGGAAATTAAAGGTAATATCCCTTGAATAACGCTCGAAAAGATTTTTTATGCTGGATTTAATCGCCGGATAGAGTCCATGAAAAACTGATTGGTCCATGTACGATTCAATATCATCAATTATTCTATGGAATGCCTGTTCAGAGTCAGTAGTCCCACTTGAAAGCTGATGAGGAGTGATAGAATCTATGGTTCCGTTATGGGCAAAGACCCAATCCCTGTTTAATGCTGTACGTCTGAATGGATGACAATTCTGATGGCAGACCTCTCCACGTGTTGCCAATCGTATATGGGCAATAAAGATTTTACTTGCTGCATCCTGGAGGAGTTTGGTGAACTTATCACTTGATTTTGCTTTTATCGCCTCTTTTTGGACTACTGCTCTCCCATTTTGATAGAAGGCCAGTCCCCACCCATCTGGATTGTCGTCGGAAAATTCTCTAAACGATGAGAGACTATACAGTGCCCTGTCCGGTTTCTGACAACTCATTCCAAACAATTCGCACATAGGATCCCACACTCAAGGATTGTTCTTTGCAATGCATGTGCCCTTTTAACCTGATGAGAATATTGCCATCGGACCGTACCTTTATTACCTCTCACTTTCAGTCCCCGCGGTTCGAAGATATATCAGGTACAGGCTGAAGACTGATCGGTCACGATGAAGAAATACCTCTATTCCGACGAGACACTCTTCCGCAACGGAGATTTGTTTGAGATAGATTACGTCCCGGAAGAGTTCAACCACCGAGAGTCCCAGTTAAAGGACATCGCCTTCTCCCTCCAGCCCGCACTCCACGGTCGCCGGCCGCTGAACATCGCCCTCCGGGGGCTGCCCGGGACCGGCAAGACGACCGCGGTCCGGCGGATCTTTGCCGAGGTGGAAGAGACGACCCGGCGCCTGGTCCCGGTCTACGTGAACTGCCAGACCGAGAACACGAAGTACGGCATCTTCGCAAAGATATACGGGGCACTGAATGGCCACCAGCCGCCGCCGACCGGGACGCCCGTCCGTACGCTGATCGAGAAAGTGGGGAAGATCATGAGCGAGAGAGGGACCGTGCTCTCAATCTGCCTCGACGATGCCAACTACCTCCTCTTCAACAAGACCTTGAACGGGGTCCTCTTCTCCATCCTCCGGCTGTACCAGGATTTTCCAAACGCCAGGGCAGGCGTCATCCTCCCGATGAGTGCCATGGACATCCAGCTTCCGCAGGAACTGGATTCCGGCGTGCTGTCGGTCCTCCAGCTCAGGGAGGTCTTCTTTCCCCCCTATACTGAGGAAGAGATCGCCGGGATCCTGGAGGAGCGTATCCGGAAGGGCCTCTACCCGAACGTCGTATCCGATACACTGTTCGAAACGATCGTCGAGCAGACCATGAAGAGCGGGGACCTCCGGGTCGGGCTGGACCTGGTCAAGCAGAGCGCCCTGCTCGCCGAACGGGCGGGGAGGATGGCCATCCAGGAAGAGGACGTACTCGCCGCGTACGAGGTCTCAAAGTATGTCCAGATTTATGCGTCGGTCAAGGCCCTGACATCTCCCGAGCGGTCCCTGCTCTACACGATCGCCGACATGGCCGTCGAGACCGAGTCTTACCTTTCTACAGGCGCAGTCTTCGAAGCAGCGACCGAGACCATGAAGATGAGCTACACGAGCTTTTACGACAAGCTCAGGAAGTTCGACCAGATGCGGCTCATCGAGCTCTCGCACCTGGCCATGAACGGGAGGACGAGGGAGATCGCGCTCCGGTGGGAGCCGGAGAAGGTGAAGGAAGTGTGCGGGTAGCCGATAGTTATTCGTTCCCCCATTCCCTGGTCCTTTTTTGCACTTCCGCTCTTGGAAGCCATCGTTTCCGCTCCGTCATCCTCTGCAGGGCCCGCGAGGCGTTCGGTCTCGCCAGTATCCCCTCTCCCACGAGCAGGTCCAGGAGCCACAGCGTTCCATGGACATCGATCCCTGATTCCTTCGCAATGGTCCAGAGTGGACCGTCCCCGGTAAGGACCATGGTCCCGGAATGGCGTGCATACACGAGCACCGAGAGATCTGCAAGGGAAAGGGCAAGGTGCTGGGGACGGAGCCGGTGTACTTCGACCACCAGCTCTGGTGGCAGTTCGACGAGGGTGAGGCCACACTCTTCCAGTTCGGCCAGGGGTATGGACTCAATCTCATCAAGGACAAAATCGGTTGTATGAAGAATATAGGGGAGCGAGCATGGGTACTCAAGGATATCTCCCGCGTGGAGATCGAAGATTACATTTGCATCAAGGATGCAGCGCGCCCGATGCTCCCTCATGCTGAACCAGGCAACCTCAACCCACTCAATTGTTCCCTGTCATAGCCGAGGAGTTCCTTTAACCGTGACATGGTGATGCGTTTTTCCGAGAAGGCCCGGAGGGTGAGCAGTACCATGTGAGTCGGTCTCTCGGCCGGGAAAGGTTCGAACGGTTCTTCCTTGTGATACCCCTTCTTTTTGAAATACATCCAGTAGCGCCGGGCCGTTTCAGGGGCAAGGATGCCAAGGTCAGTTGCCCGGAAGATCCACGCGGCCATGCTCATGCCGTACTTCTGCTTGAGGACCTGCAGCTCGTTTAAGTCCAGCGTGTTCCGCTTTTCGCCAAGCTCCATGAACGCCATCGCTTTGGGGACGAGGAATGCACCGGCGAACCGCTGCATTGCCTTTTCAGGGTCGATATCCCCTTCACAGCGAAGGAGGAGATGCCCGAGCTCATGGGCGAGGGTGAACCGCTGGCGATCCCCCGACATCACGCGGTTGACGACAATGACCGGCGTCCGATCATCGTAATAGAACGTCAGGGCGTCAAAGGCCTCGCTCGCCTCGACAAGTCCGACCTTGATCCCGTGCTGCTCCAGGACATCCATGACATTCTCAATGGGATCGAGCCCCAGGTTCCAGTAGTCCCGGACATACTGGGCCGCATCCTCCACTTCCGGGAGGGACGAGACCGTGAGGGGCTCCCCGGAAGGGAGGTCGAGCGCTTTCGATTCGTTCATGATAAACTCGATCTCAAGATACCGTTCAAGCCAGTCCCGGGTCTTGCTGAGTATCATCTTCTCTTCGCTCTTCTTGAGGGCCTTCCGGCACCGGTACTGGGGCTCTGACAAGGTCACCTCGATGGAGCGGAAGAAGAAGTCCAGCGGGACATGGAGGATCTGGCTCAGTTGGATAAGGACGCGGGAATTGGGAACCACCTCACCGGTCTCGTACTTGGAGATCGCCATTGCACTCATCCCCATCTCTTTCCCAAGCTGCCGCTGGTTGAGCCCTGCACCCAGCCGGGCCAGTTTGATCCGCTCACCAATGCTCACCTGTTGCGCCATAGGAACCAAGTTTACAGATACAGAATAATTTGGTTTTTTGTAAACTAAAATGTTCCCTTGCCTGCAAAGTATATGAGCGTTATGGAGTGATTCTCGACACAAAGAGTTCAATGAATGCCGTTCTCCCCATTCCACTCCCTCACCATCCTCGCGTAACACCCCTCGCACACCCCAACCTGCTTCTCCGCACACCGGAATACCGCTGCTCCATCATGACAGATATCGCAACGACCTGACACAACCTTGACCCTCACGAAATCCCGGTGGTCCAGGAGCCCCGGGAGCGGGTCCACGCGGAACGGCTTCTCGCTCTTCGCACCCTTTTCCCTTCTTTGCATATCTTTGCGCAGCCCGGTGGAGAGCGGAGAACTGTTTTGCAGGGCCGAACGGGAAATCAGGGACTTCTGTGTGCATGCGGGAGATATGTTCTCACCATTTCCCTGAACGCACCCACAGGAAGATCCATCACTCGTCTCCGCCCTCGTGTTCTGCGTTCCTGGTAAATGATGAAAAGAAGTATCTGAAGAAGTACCTCTCTCAGTACCATTCTCGTTATTCTTCGATCCGGGAAAGGAATCCGCACTTCGTTCATTGACACCCTGGCCTGGCAAACCTGGTGCGAAGGTGTCACTCCCATCACGGCCACCGGGCCCCGGGCTCCTCCTCTCATCCTGCACCACCTCGTCCTCCAGCCAGATCTCTGCCCGGGCCGTCCAGTTCTTGTAGAGCCCGACATCGAACGAGAAGTAGTGCTCGCGGTGCTTCACCTCCATCCCGTAGATGTCCTCGGCGACCGTCGCGTCGATGTAGCTCACCGCCGGGCACTTGTCGAGGATGCCGGTGTAGGACCCGCGGCCGTTCCGGTAGCCCTTCAGAAGCCGGTAGACCTGGTGGTACGAGAGCCCGAGGACCTCCTGGAGCTGCTTGATCGTGAAGACCGAAAGCCCCATCTTCGCGATGCTCTCGAGGGCCGCGGCCTCGTTCCGGGTCTGCTTCGTCTCCTGGGCTCCGGTCTCTCCGGCCAGGTCGATGAAAAGCCGGCGGGCGTACTCGAAGTCCTCGCGGGTGGCGAGGATGCTCCCGTGCCCGTCCCGCTCCCGCTGGAGGAAAAAGAGCCTCGCGTGGCACTTGATCAGGTCAAAGAGCATCCCCGGGTTCCGCCGGTTCTGGGCCGTGGAGAAGTGGACTTCAGGGGCGAACGGGACGCGGACGTGCAGGACCTGCGCCTTCACGAGTTCCCACATCGCCCGGCAGACGAGGACGTCAGGGTCCTCTCCCGCCGTGGCCGCCCTCGCCTCGTGCTCTTTTAAGTGGGCGAGGACCGCCGCGTCCTGGGCGGCCGAGTCGTCGATCCAGGCGCAGAGCATCCGGTTCATGACCTGGTCGTCACCGGCGAGCTCCACCTTCGCGAGCCACCAGACGCAGCGCTCGGGGATAGTGCAGACCCGGACCTGCCGGTCGCTCGTCAGGGTCCGGTGCTCGATCGGCTCCCGGAAGCTCGCGGTCGCCGACTTCAGGACCTCCTGCAGGTCCTCGGAGAGCGTGACGTCGTCGAAGAGGAGGACCGTGCCCGCCCGGATGGGGTGGTAGTAGAGCGCCTTGTCCGAGACCGTCCCCTTCAGCCTGAACTGTGCCGGCAGCAGGTTGAGCATCGCCCGGCAGGCGTGGGTCTTGCCCTTGCCCGAGTTCCCGGAGATGGCGACGTGGAGGCCCCTCGTGTTCTCGACCGACTGGGAGGCGACCGAGAGCACGAGGCACTCGGCCACGACCCGGTCCCCGACATGCTCCCGGTGGAAGACGTCCAGGAGGTACGCGAGCGGGTCGCCCGACCGCAGGATCTCCTCGGCACGGGCCCCTGCCTCACCCGCGGCAGCCGCGGGAGGGGGAGGGGGTGAGGGGGCCGGTGCAGTGTTCGGTCGTGATTTTTCCTCCCGCTTCTCCCGTTGACGCGGCTCGCACCGGTCACGGAGCTCCTGCCACCGCTGGGCCCCTCCGCCGCAGGACGCGTGCTGGCAGCCGGCATGGACCGCACCGCTTGGAAACTGGATCGCGAATGCCCCGTCCCGGTGCGACGGGGAAAACGGGCACTCGTCCAGGATAAAGAGGGTGCCGCCCTGCCACGGTTTCTCCGACCGGATGCCGATCCCGTGGGCAGGGAGCCACTCGCGGAGGTCGAGGCTCCGTCCCTTCGTCCGTTGGCCGTGGTCCGGGTCGTTCTTCGGAAGCAGGCTGGCAAGGTGCCGGAGCTGTTCGACGGGGACCCGGTGCACCTCGTCCGGGACAGAGAGGACGCGTGCCTGCCGGTGCGGCCGGCTGGGCGTGTTGTCCCCTTTCTTAGACGTCGTCCCGTAGAGTTTCCAGATGCGGGCCGCGTTGAAGTTCGCGGCATCCACGGACACCGTTCCATCGGAGAACAGGGTGTCAAGGACCGCGAGGCATCCTTTCACAAGGTCTGTCGATTCGTCATCGTTCGGCAGGTCGATCCGGTAGAGGAGATGGGTCCCGTTCCCGGAATCGGCCATGACAGGATCCGGGAACCCCTGCTCCCGCTCGAGGTATGACGCGATCTCAGCGGCCCGGACGAGTGCTGCCCGGTGCTCTTCGTCGGTCGAGGAAACACCGCTCGGCCGGACCGGGTCCAGGTCAACCGGCAGCCACCGCCTGCGGAGCACATCTGCGTCGCTGGTGGTCGGGTCCTTCCGGCCCAGGGTCATCTTCACCCGGTTGGCCCTCCGCGAGAGGAGGGCGGGGTCAACCTCGTTCAGGGTGACGTACACACCCGCGACGTCCGGGAGCGTGTCGAGGTTCGCGGCCTTGTCGGCCAGGGCATCGAGGTCGTCGAAGTACCCGCTGTGGACCGAGTGGTCGGCCAGGGCCCGGAGCTCCACGACCCCTCCGCTGGGGAAGAGTGTTGCAAGGACCTTTCGAATCTCGCCGCTCATACCGGGCCGTCCTGGTAGTCCGGGAAAAGGGGGAAGAGTGGGGCCGAGACCGCCTCTCCCCTGGCGACCCGCTGGAAACTCACGAGCGGGATGATGAAATGTCCTACCCGCGTGTAGAGGATCACCGCCTTCCCTGCCCGGTTGATGGCCGCGTGCCCCTCGATCGAGATCTTCCCGCCCTCGTCCTTTTCATTCCCAGGACTTTTCCGCAGGACCTGGACGATGGGGACGACCCGGCCATGGAAGAGGAGGGCCCGGACTTCCCTTGGTTCGATCCGAAAAGACGCACCGTCAACCTCCACGCGAAGGACCTCGTTCTCGCCGAGTGCGAGTGTCCCGGGTTCAGTCACCGCGGTCACCCCGCATCTCGTGCTTGACCCGCAGGATGTAATTGTGGCCGGCGGTCCGCTTGACTCTGACCTCGGCGATAGTATCCCCGTGCTTCCTTATCTCATCAGAGAGTGCCTGCGGGAGGAGGTAGAGCGGGACCGGCGAGGTGGAGTGCTGTGCCATCGGCATCAGGCAACTCCCCAGTGCTTTGCCGGGTATCCGGGTAACAATACTTTTTTTATTCCGAAACGAGAGGATATTCTGGGTTCCTCTTTACCGGCTATTGTGGAAGATACGTCAGGTCTGGAGGAGCCCACTACTTCTCTTTGCATACTTCACCGTCCTTCAGGACAAAGAGCCCTTTCTTCTGAAAGAATTCCCCGATGCCCACGAACCCCGTCCGGCGTTCGTAAGCCTCGATTGCTTCCCGTGTGACCACGAGTTGATCGTTCATGTGTCATTCCTGCAGGGAAACGATGGAAGTCATTTCCTGCAGACTAGCATGGCAAAAAGGGAGAAATAAGGATGAACGGGGGTCTTTGAAAGTGGGTCAGGAAAAGCGTTACTGTATGGGATAAAGGGAAATGATGATATTTGATATGTTACGATTTTTCTTCATCATCGAATTATTATATAATAATTGACGAACGTAAAGCGAGTATTTGTACGTGCAGGCAAATAGGCATCAAATAGAATTGAATTCAGATACACGTAAAAAGAACGTAAAGCGAGTATTTGTACGTGCAGGCAAATAGGCATCAAATAGAATTGAATTCAAAACCATACTTCTACTGCATATCAGGCTGCCCAGAATGGAACGTAACGTACGTGACGTCTGGATGTGCTAAAAGGATCTTCTTGTTTAATAAAACCTGCTTTGATGGTCTCTCCAATTATTCTGGATACAATAGAAATATCTTTATGTTCTAATCCAAAGCGATGACGAAGGGAAGTATTTGTCATACGCTGATTCTCCACATAGCATAAGCAGGCATGTTGATAACATGCTCTTATTCTTTCTGTTTTAGACATTTCATTGAATTTTTTTGGCCCATATAAAATCACCTTTGTAAAATTTTCATCTGCAAGAAAATCTGGCGGAGGTAATTGTGAATGTTCAATAGCAGCAATTGCCTTGTCAATTCCCGAACCTCGTTCTTCGCAAATCTTCATTCTTCGCATCAGACCAGCCAATTTTTCGTTTCTGGAAAGGGGAGGTGTATCGATGAATCGCAAGGGATTAACCAAAGGAGGACCAGGATTTGAAATTTCGATCCTATCTGAAAAAATCTCAATTAATGGGCCGCTCCCTGAAATGAAAAAATCTTGATGGATTAATGCATTTGTGATGAGTTCACGCAATGAAATTTCCGGATAGGCAAAAACCATCTCTCTCAGAGACGCTTTTATCTGTTCTTTTGCTGGAATTTGACTCTTCACATTCTCGATTAATCTTTCAAATCCCGCGGCATAGCCTTCTAAAAGAGGCAATTCTCTTAATGTTTCAGTTCTATCTCGTCCTCTATAAACAACAACTCGAACGGATTTTCGCCGAAGTAAAGGAAAATCTTCAACGCTACGAGCGAAAAGAATGGCTCCAAGAGCTGTGATACTGTATCTCTCTCCTGTTTCTTGTCGAATGAGTTCTTCTTTTTCAAAGGTTTCAAGAATTAAACGGCGTTCAGAAGGGATACTCTGTCCTAACATCCGGTAGTATGCTGAATAATCTAGAATGCCTAACAGTTGATCGGGTGTTTGATTTGATAAGGCAGTGAGTGATTCAAAGGGTTGTTTGTCGAATATTTTCCAAAGAGCGCGTTCTTTCTCTGGAAATTTCTTTAAACGTTGTTTATGGCTTCCAATTCTTATGAATTCTTCTCCAGCGAAACGGGTTGGAATCGATCGTGCAGCCGGTATTTTAAGCATGACTATGGGAACGCCTTCGTATTCGAATTCGTAAAATTTGATTTCAAGGGGTGGATTTGTCTGTCTTATTAGCCAATTAAGGAGTTCCTCGTGCTGAATTTTCACTTTGGCAGGCTGGAAGGTTGTCCCAATAGGTTTCCAGGTTTCATTCTCGATTCCCCATACTAAAAACCCGTGGTCGCGATCATTTAAAGCGGCAGAATTAGAGAGTGCAGAAATATATTCGCCAATGGTTTTGGGATCTGCATTATTAAGTTTGAACTCAAGCCACTCTGCTTCATCTTTGATTTTAAGAAGTTCTCTTATGATACTTCTAAGTGACTCTACGTCCATATGATTCCAAATTATGGTAAGTATTTACTGATTGTTAAATGATAACCTCGAAATTAGTTGCAGGCTGAAAACTCGATAGAATACAATGGGGGGGAGGGAAGAACAACTTAAAGATTTACACATCCATTCGCGCGGGTGTAAATCGGAGCGATTTTTAGGCTCCGTCTGGGCTCCGGGCTGAGGCACTTTTACCGTCTTGATTTAATCCTTATCTCTTTTTAATCTGATTTGGTCGTTCAACAATATGGCCGATATGCCTTATATGAAGCTCGATTTGTTACCCGGACCCCTCACAGGCAAATGGAAGGCCTGTGCAATATTCAGGGCTTTAAAATGCGGCCAGATCACAGAGGGCGACGCCGAGATAATCACCAGGTAAACCGCTGAATCAGAGTAAAGTTATGTGAAAGAACGGGGACACACCTGAATTTCTCTCTTCACCAACAAAAAAAAATGATAATATAAGCCTGCATAAAGGTTCACAGTGATACTCGTGAACCTCGAAGAGTTCAGGCCTGAAGATGTGATAGGGAAATCCTACGAACACGAGATGCTTCCCTATGGCGGCGGTGTGAGCCTGAAGACCGGGCTGATAGCGTTTCCGACGAGCAGGGAGGAGCACGACCAGATCATGTCCGAGCTTTTGGCCCTTGAATGACCACCCGGGTATTTTTGATGATCGTGTCCAGGCATTAGTTCTTTATTGTCGTGTGGCGTATAGTGAGTAATCACCTAACAGTATTTTTCTCTTCCGTTCTGACGATGAACCGATCCACCCGGGCCACTGGAGAGATAATCCACCTCCTGTAAGGAAAGACCCCTCACCCCTGGTTCTCCTCCTCCTCACCGAGCATGCGGCGGATCTGCTTTAGTCTCTCCATCTCTTCTGCTCCCATGACGGGATAGGAAAGACCGAGGGCCTCTATCCGTGACACGATGATGTCTGCAATGAGGGCATGTGCAACCCACTTGTGATCTGCGGGAATGATGTACCAGCATGCATTGTCCGTGCTCGTCTTCGTCAGTGCAGCCTCGTATGCTTTCTGGTAGTCGTTCCAGAACTTCCGTTCCTCGAAGTCGGCAGGGGAGAACTTCCACATCTTTTCCCTGTCTTCGAGGCGTCGGAGAAGCCTCTTCTTCTGCTCGTGCTTCGAGATGTGGAGGAAGAACTTGATGATGACCGTCCTGTTCCGCACGAGGTGTCTCTCGAACGCATTGATATCGTCGTACCGTCCGTTCCAGAAGGACTTCTCCTTCCCCCGACAGGGGGTAATATACAATTTTTCGGGGTGGACCCTGGTGACGATGACATCCTCGTAATACGAACGGTTGAAGATACAGATCTCCCCCCGCTGCGGCATCGCTTTCCCGATCGCCAGAGGAAGGTATGTCCCATCTCCTCGGGGGTGGGAACCCGGAAGCTGTGCACCCTGCACCCCTGGGGATTCACGCCGGACATCACGTGCTTGATCGTGCTGTCCTTGCCGGCAGTATCCATTCCCTGCAGGATAATGAGAACCGCATGCGTATTGCTCGCCCAGAGGATCTCCTGCGCAGAGGAGAGGTTAACCCTGTTCTCGTCGAGGATCTCTCGCGCACGCTCTTTCAGCACGTCCTTTCCGGAGGACTTGACCGGGATATCGGGGATCCACTTCGTGTCATACTCGGCAAGCCTCACTCTCGTGCCCGGTCTGACGATGAAACGAAAAAAAAGACTTTCGTCCCTCATACTCTCCCACCTCCCGTCCAGAACCGCGTCTCCCGACAAAAGCCATCGCCGGGAAGACCTTCGCGGACAGGGGGATATGTCACCGGGAATCCCATGAAAAGTCCCGGGGAAGAATCAGTGTCCACCATGGTCACGCGTCACGTCCCCCGTTCGTCTCTCCGGCCGGGCTTCTCCCACCAGATGACTGCTGTCGGCCTTGTCGCCCTGTATACCAGTTCTCCTCCCGGTTTCTCCTGCACGAGCACCCGGCTGAAAAAGTCCCGCACGGGTGTCGTATCGGAAAGCCCGGGACAGTGGAGATCCACCCAGCCTGAAACGGCATCCTCCACGGATTCATAGGTCGTCTCCCACACGGCATCGTAGATCCGGACGGATGCATAGATCCCTGCATCATGCAGGATGTTGAGAGGGAAGATGTAGTCCGGGTATCCCTTCCGCTGTGCACCGTATTCCCCGAACACTGCCCTGTACAGTTCCATCTCCCGGGGCCCCCGCCACTCGCCGGCATGCCAGAAGAGGTAGACCGCCCGGCGGGCAGCATCGTTCAGCTTTGCAAGAGCTGCGGCAAGGTCGAAGAAACCAAGGGAGAATGCGGCAACCACGACGTCGTGCTGCCCGACATCCCTCCCGATCACAGCGTCCTCCCACTTCATGGGGACGCAGGAGTAATTGGAGAGCCCGTGCTTCTCCATGTTCTCCCGGAGAATCCACAGCATTCCTGGTGATGCATCGAGGGCTGTCACGTGGGCGACACGCGCTGCCATGGGGACCGCGAGTCGCCCGGTCCCGGCTCCCATGTCGAGGACCGTGTCTCCCGGAAGGAGGTGGATATATTCGAGGTCTCTCTCCGTTCCCTTCTCCTCTCCCCGCGTCGCCTTCCGGTAGGCTGCAGCCTTCCTGTCCCATACCGCGGCAGGGTCCCTGTCTTTCTTCATGCGTCCCGGGGAACCGGAATAGATAGCCTTCCACAGTTCGTTCCAGTCTATGATCCGGTGCATGGAGTGTATTCTGGAGCCTCCGGTATATGTAACCGGATGGACAGCGAGGAGACCCCGCGAGAGAGGGTCCCTGACCACCACAACATTAAAGAATTCCCAGTAGTGAGAGAGGAGAGAGGTTCCGTCCTATGAACCAGGTCTCCCCTGAAGAATCGATCTGCAGGATGAAGTGGTCCACGTTTGTCCTCACCGGGATCATGGCACTGGTCTTTGGCATCCTGTTCTTCATCTTTCCGGCACTCACCGCAGAAGTCGTCGTAACGCTGCTTGGAATCATCATCATCGTCCTCGCGATCTTTGCAATCGTTCTTGCACTCATGAGCCGCGTGGGGGACACCTACTCTGCGCTCCTCTTTATCGGAGGAATCGCTGGTTTCTTTGCAGGAATAGCCGCGATCATGTCCCCGGTCCTCTTCGGTGCTCTCCTCTCGATCATTCTTGGAGTCGTGCTTCTCGTGACGGGAGCAGTGAACATCGCCATGGGTTTCTCCGAGAAGGAACGACGCAGCCGTTTCACCATGTTCCTGCTCGGCGCAGTCTCCATCGTCTTTGCAGCCCTCCTCGTCCTCTACCCCGTCTACGGATCGGTCATCCTCTTCGGGTACATGGTGGGCGTCTATTTTGTCATCTACGGGATTCTCCTGATCGGTGCCGGGGTCATCGTAAGAAAGGTAGCGCCGGAGATCTGTCCTGTCGAATAACACCCTTTTTTTTCTATCTGGTATCCGGCGACCAGTGCATTTTTCTATTCAGAGAGTCCTGATCTGGTTTGGAGAAATCTGCAGTCTCCCGTGGACGGCATGAAATTTACCCGGATGCAACTGGAGGCTTTGAAGGAACTTGCAAATATCGGGGCTGCCCATGCAGCGACCTCCCTCTCCCGGATCATCGGGAGCGAGATCCAGATGGCAGTCCCCGACCTCAACCTTCTGGATATCTCACAGCTGGGCGATGTGATGGGAGATGACCTGGCAACAACGCTCGTCATCTTCCAGCTCCAGGGAGACCTCCCCCACAGCGGGTTCCTCATCCTCCATTTCTCCCCGGAGTCGGCAGCAAAGATGGCAGGGATCATGTGCGGGAACCCTGACGGGACCTGCTCCATGGGAGAGCTCGAGCAGAGCGCACTCCTCGAGGCGGGAAACATCATGATCTCTTCTTTTTTAAACGCCACCTCCGAGATGCTGGGGCTCCTGCTGATACCGTCTCCTCCGTACTGTGTCACAGACATCCTCCATGCCGCAGTACAGTCACTGATCGTGAGCATGGGGGTTGACATCGATGATACCCTTGTCATGCGGATCCAGCTGACATCTCCCCTCTACCGTATCGAGGGAAATATTATCCTTCTCCTGGAGGATCAGACCCTTCGGAAAACGGCAGAGATTCTTGAATCCATGCTTGGCAATCCCCCAGTCCCCGGTTGAGGTATCCGACCTGCGGATGTTTGGGACGCAGTCCCTGATCGAAAGGCTGTTTATTTCCGCAGCATGACAGGTGATCATCCCATGGATACCGGGGGGTCGTTTCCGGTCGAACTCATCTCGTGGAGGGACGCAGTCCGCCTCTCCCGTGCACTTGCCGAGATGGTGAGGGGATCCTTCGCCCCTGACCTCGTCGTTGCCATCGGGAGGGGCGGGTATGTCCCTGCCCGGATCGTCTGCGACTCCCTGATGCTCTCCACGCTCACCTCGATACGCGTGGAACACTGGGGTGTCGCTGCAAGGAGCATGGAGTCTGCGACCATCCGGTACCCACTCCCGACATCCGTGGAGGGAATGGATGTCCTTGTCGTCGACGACGTGACCGACACGGGCAAAACGCTCGAGGTGGCAGTCCAGTACATCGCCGGGCACTCCCCCCGGAGCGTCCGGACGGCAGTCCTCCACCACAAGGTCTGCTCGACCTTCGTTCCGGATTATTACGTCAGCCTCGAACGGGCGTGGCGGTGGATCGTGTACCCCTGGGCTCTCCACGAGGACCTGACAGGATTCTGCGAATCCGTCCTTGGAAAAGAACCGGCAGGTGTGGATGACGTGCTCGCACGGCTCCGTGAGAAGCATGACATGAGGCCCGCACGGGCGGCAGTGAAGGATGCGCTCGCGGAACTCATCCGGCAGGGCAGGGCAGAGCGTGCCGGGAAGAAATACCGGAGGAGTGGAGAGAGACGGTAGGAATTTTTCTGCTCATCCGCCGTTGAGGCAGAGGTCGAGAGCTCCACCGGTCACCATCTCTTCGAAGATTTCCGCGAAGTCCCGTCCAACCGGTGGCGTGTAGGGACGGGATTCCTGCACCAGTATCTCCCGCATCGCCCGGGATGTCTCCTTGGCCCGGAGACCTGCAAGGATCCTCATCTCTTCTAACTTCACCGCCCCGGAAGAGAAGAGCGGTGCACACGCAGGACAGAGGACGAGGAGGGATTCTTCCGGGTTGGAGGGGAAGGACTTCCGGGACACCTGTGGTGCGAGGACATGAACGGAGAGGAGACCGGGAAGAAAAGTAAACCCGCAGTGCTCGCAGCGGCTTCCGCAGGCACGTGCCAGCCTCCTCACCCTGACCGGGTGCTCGCGGAGCAATCTGAGGAGATCCCTCTCCCCTGATCCTTCCCGTCGCGGTATCCTCTCCTCGACCATGGTTCCCCTTCTTCATGCTCTGTTCTGTCCCGGCAATCAGAAAATATTTGGGGTGTCTCCTCGTTTGTTCCTCAGCTGCCGCCTCGCAGGGAAAGCGAATCGCATGTATTCAGGTCGTTCCCTGGTTCAGAAGGCCACATCAGGTGGATCTCTTTGAGGATTCCCGTGGAGGCTCTCGCGCAGCGGCAACAAGGGATAATACAACCCATGACAAAGAGGTTTCCTGTCATGAATCGCGTTGAGACTGCTGGATCCTGAGGGGAAGAATGCGCATAGTCATCGCCCTTGGGGGAAATGCACTGGCAAGGAGAGGGGAACCTCTCACAGCAGAGATCCAGAAGGAGAATGTCCGGTCTGCTGCACGTCGTATTGCCCCCCTCGCTGCAGGAAACGAACTCGTCATATCCCATGGAAACGGCCCCCAGGTAGGCCTCCTTGCGCTGCAGGCTGCCTGCTATACCCGTGTTCCCCCCTACCCCCTCGATCTCCTCGATGCCCAGACGGAAGGCATGATAGGCTATATCATCGAGCAGGAACTCACCAATCACCTCCCCCCCGACCGTCCCTGTGCAACCATCCTCACGATGGTCGAGGTCGATCCGGGTGACCCTGCATTCAGGAACCCGACCAAGTTCGTCGGACCGGTATACGACGAAGGGGAGATGGAGACGGTATCCCGCGAGAAAGGGTGGACCTTCAGGAGAGATGGCGATGCATGGAGGAGGGTCGTCCCTTCTCCTGACCCGCGCCGGATTGTCGAGATCCTGCCCATCAGGCTCCTCATCGGGGCAGGAGTCACCGTCATCTGCGCGGGAGGAGGGGGGATTCCCGTCGTTGCCGGTGACAGAAACGGAAAGCAGTACTCCGGGGTCGAGGCGGTCATCGACAAGGATCTCGCCAGCGCTCTCCTTGCGCGGGAGGTCGGAGCCGACATGCTCGTGATGGCGACCGATGTGGACGGCGTCTACCTCGACTGGGAGACACCCCGGGCCCGTCTTATCCGGGAGACCACGCCTGACGATCTCCGGCAATTTACCTTTCCACCGGGGTCGATGGGCCCGAAGGTCGAGGCAGCCTGCCGTTTCGTCGAATCCACGGGAAAAAGAGCTGCCATCGGTGCACTCGCAGAAATCGATCTCCTTGTCCGGGGAGAGGCAGGGACTCAGGTCGTTTTCGCTCTCCCTGAAGGGAGGAGGGGTATACCATGATCAGACCCGGCGTATATTCGGAGGTCGGCAGGCTCCGGGCAGTTCTCGTCCACCGCCCTGACATGAGCATCAGGCGCCTGTCCCCTGCAAACTGCCGTGACTTCCTCTTCGATGACATTCTCTGGGTCGAGAAAGCCCAGTACGAGCATGATGCGTTCGTAAAAGTCCTCCGCGGGGAAGGGGTGGAGGTCTACTATCTGCACGATCTGCTGACAGACATCCTCAGGGAGAGGGAGAATCGGGAGTGGGTGATAAACAGGGTGGTCAACCCGATGACCGTCGGAGGGGCCGCATGCGCACCTGTCCGGATGTGTCTCTCCGAGATGGAACCTGCGCAGCTTGCCACCCACCTTGTCGGGGGCCTGACCCGGAAGGAGCTCGAGTGCATTTACCTTGCGGGAATGAACAGGTCATCCCTGCAGGTCGCCTCGACGCCTCCTGACTCCTTCATACTCCCCCCGCTCCCCAACACGATCTTTCCCCGTGACGCATCGTCGTGGATCGGGGGGAGAGTGACGGTCAACCCGATGCACTGGCCGGCCCGGAGGCTCGAGGCGGTTAACATCGCGGCAGTGTACCGGTTCCACCACCTTTTTGGAGCAGGAGGGGCAGAAACATGGTATTCCTGCATCGACGATGCAAAAGGAACGCCTCTTCCGCTTCTTGATCTCCCGTCGATGGAGGGGGGCGACATCATGCCCATCGGGAAGGAGACGCTCGTCGTGGGGATGGGGGAGAGGACGAAAGGCCCGATGATCGAGAGACTTGCAGCGACTCTGCTCTCCTCCGGCGAGATCAACAGGATTATCGTGGCCCAGATGACCCCTGATCGGGCCCACATGCACCTTGATACCATCTTCTGCATGCTCGATTGGGACATGGTCACCGTCTACCCGAGGGTCACGGGGTCCCTGCGAACTTTCCTCTTGACCCGGGGAGAGGGCCCCGGTCTTTTCAGGGTCGAGGAGGAAAAAAATTTCCTCTCTGCGGTGACCTCCGCCTTGGAGACGGAGAAGCTCACCGTGATCGCGACAGGAGGGGACGAATACGACGCTGCCCGCGAGCAGTGGGATGACGGGAACAACGTCCTTGCCCTTCGTCCCGGCCTGGTGGTCGCCTACGACAGGAACACGCACACGAACAGGAACTTCCGGAGAGAGGGAATCGATGTGATTGAGATAGAGGGATCCGAACTCTCGCGGGGACGGGGTGGCGGGCACTGCATGACCTGCCCGCTGTCACGTGATGGTACCTGATCCGGCTGAAAAGGACAGATCATGCCCCCTGTCCATTCATGCACCTTTTTCTCGACGGAAAAAAGAGAATAGGTACTCCGCCAATGCCCCGGCTCCCTCACGATAACGCAATCACCCGGCGTCTCCGGGAGAGAAGAAAAGAGCGGGATGACCTCTTGGAGTTCCCGGAAGACGAACTCGCGGAAATCATCCGGGACGTGGGGTTCTCCTGTAACCTGTGCGCGCGGTGTTGCACGCGGGCGTTCAATGGCCACGTGCACCTCCTCGATGCAGATGTCAGATGGCTGGTCGCCCATGAACCTGCCGCACTCGAGCCGGCACCATTTTTTGACTTCTGTGACCATGAAGGGATACTCTATGCATCCGGGTATACCGTGCGTTCCGTGCAGGACGCGGCAGGTTCCTGCTGGTTCCTCGATCAGGGGAGGTGCAGGATATACCCCTTTCGCCCGCGGGTCTGCAGGGTCTATCCATACATGCTCCACCGGGAACCTGACGCGTCGGGAATAATAGACTGGAGGCAGATAAGCGGGCTTGACCAGCACGGTCTGTACAACCGGGAGATATCCCCGCAGGAGGCATGCAGGATCGCCCGGGATGTCATTGACTTCGAGAGATCCGTCCTTGACGAGGAGATAACGTTCCTCGAATATACGCACATATTTTTTGCGGAAAACAATCTCAGGCATGTCAGGAGGATGTATGACATCCAGACGAGGCGCCTTGCCCGGGGAGGATCAGTCCCGATCAGGGTCTATGACAGGGGCAGGTTCGAGATGTGGGTGATTGAAGGAACCAGAGCGAGACGAAAAAACGGGCGGTAAGCCAGATGCGGGCAGGTCAACCCGGCCACGGGAGACTTCCCCTGACAGCCCGACAATACCCCCTCCGGGCAACCATCCCTTTGTTCCATCTGTCGATCTCAGTTTTCATTCAGTTTTGAGCCGGGACTTTTTCCCTGCACAGGAGGCACACGCTTACAACCTCTTCCCTGTCATTGCGGAGGGGAAAGGCGCTGAGGATGATTCCGATAACACTTCCGTCCCTCCGGGCATGGTGAGTCTCATGTCCTATGACAGGGCCCCCGGACATTACCTCCTCCAGAATTCGGGATATCTCGCCTTTAAGGTGCGGAGGTTCGAGGATGACGATTGCCTTCTGGTCCATCTCTCCCGCTGCGTATCCGTATATCCGTTCTGCAACCGGGTTCCAGGAGGTGACCCTCCCATTGTGTGTCACCACGACTATTGCCTCCTGCGAGAAAAGGAAGAGGACATTGAGGAGGTTCTGTCTCAGGACAGCATCGAGAGCCGGTGTCATGTCCTGGTAAATAACAACATGGTCTCCATTGGACATCATCACGGGCAGGAAAAGGATATCGCGGAAGTCACCACCCCTGCACCTGACGCGGAACTGCCGGGGGCGGACCCTTCCCGGAGGAGATGAAGCAAGGTCCTCCTTCCAGAGACGCATTGCCCGCTTCTGTTCGGAAAAGTCAGGGAAAGCCTTTAAAAACCATGTCTTCCCATCGGGTATATCCTCGAGGGTGTACCCGAAGAGCTTGGAAAAACCTGGATTGAGGTAGATGTACCGGCCCTTCCGGTCGATGATAGAGACGGGAACCGGTGCATTGAGGGCAATGGTGCGGAATTGCTCCCCTGTCACTCTCTGGGATCGGGCTATCCCGATCTGCCGCAGGGCGAGGGTTGCAATTCCGAGGTACTGGAGGAGGAAAGGTTCATATTCCAGAATATGCTCCCTATCCGAGAATATCTCCACCAGGCCAAAGAGACCATCCGTCTCCCCCACCCCTGCCCGGCAGACACTGCGGGTGCTGACAGCCCATTCGGGGGGATCCGCTCCCGGGGCTATTTGTGCAAGGAACGAACGGAACAATGAGGTGGATGTCCATCCATACTCCCCGGGGGCGGGAACGTTTCCTGGAATCGAATGGCCAGGAGAAAGAACATGCGGGGGGAGAGATCCTGCAGCCCAGCCGGGAACGAGGGAGTGGATCACCCCGAGGGTCTCCGTGTCTGCTGCCCGGAGACACCATGCAGAACCGGCGGCATGTTGCTCGAAAACAGCGACCCGCGATCCCGGGATGAGGGACGCGATGTGGAGGGGGATGGAGGAGAATATACCCTCTGGCGTGGAGGAATTCTCGAGATCAGTTAGTGCCTTTGAGAGGAGATTGATACGGGTATGGATGTTATGCTCATGGCTCTTCGACCTGACCGAATCCGTGATATCGGAGCCTGTACCCAGCACCTCCCTGAGATGGCCATTCCCCCCGAAGATGCCATGGAACTTCCACCTGATGGTCTCTTTGTTCCCGTGGTGATCGGTCATCGAACACGTGTGGCAGGTTATTCTTCCCTTCGGGGAAAGGCCTGAGATGGTCCTCCTCAAGGGGTCTGCACCAGATGACGATAACAGGGAGAAAAGGTCTTCTCCTTTGGCAGTCTCGGAGGAAGGAAAGAAACGGGAGGTGAAAGGTTTATTCCCTGCGATTATCCGGCCATCCGGAAAGAGCTGCACAATGAACAGGGAAGAGTCTGTTATCACAGCATCGAGAATGAATTTATCTTTTTCATTTTCGGCCCGGAGGTTCTCAAAAGCCGATAGGTCATTGATCACTATCACAAAGCCCTCACTGCCGTCGGTACAGAGAACGGGATATGAAAAGACCTCGTAAGGGGCGAGGTCATCTTTCTTATGGAGGGGCATCTTGGACCCATGAAAGTCTTTTTTGAGGAAGTCCCCCGGTATCATCCCGGAGAGGGGGGAGAATTCAGACCAATAATGGCCGATGATATTTTCCCCTCTTTCTCCCAGAAAATCAAGCAGGGAAGCATTTGCATCAACGATTGTCCCCTTGAAATCGATTATCAGGACCATGTCACGCACACTATCGAGGATGGAAAAGAGGGGTTCTCTCTTCCGGAGGGTAAAAATACGGGTTGTTCCGAATGCGTGACTCTGCACCTGCCCCGAAACGAGGAGAGCATGGAGGTCGCGGGAGATGGAGTTCCTGTTCCGGTTGAGTGCTTTTGCGATCTCGGTGATACAGAGACCGTCAGGGTGGAGGGAGAGGAGGCTTTTTATCTCATCGAGTTTTTTTATCTGCGCGGTATTCATGCGATTCAAACCCCCTCGGGGAAATTTTTATTGATATCCCCCCATTCCCCAGTTCCCGTACGCAGTGATAACCTGTATGCATTATATAATGGTTGTTTGCGGGGAGTATCTGCACAGCACAAGTGCACAACAATCATGATCCTGCAAGTGCAGGGAATTTTGCCATTCGCTTGCCTGGTGCGTTATTTTCTGGCAAATCGTTAATTAACGGCTCATGTAATTCCTCGGTTGTAGTCCTGGTCAAGAGACCGGGGTGATGGAGGAAAAAATGGACCCAAAGACAACTGCCCACAAGTCTCCGGACGCAGAGTACTCTTTCCGGATGGCGACAGAGGCGTTCCACAGGGGAGACTACTCCCGTGCACTGAACCATATCGAGAATTCGCTCTCCGTGAATCCGCGTTCTGCAGCTGCATGGCACGAGAAGGCAAACTGCCTCGATGAACTGGGGCGCTGCGAGGAGGCACTCTCCTGTTATGACACTGTTATCCGGCTCGATGAACACCATGCCGAGGCCTGGTTCAACAAGGGACTCATTCTCAAGAAGATGGGACGCGAGAAAGAAGCGTTCGACTGCATGAACAGGGGCGTGGACCTGGCTCTCGGGAGATAAGGGGATCGGCAATACCGATATTTATTCCCTTTATCAGTTGTCCAGTTCCAAAATTACGCCTGATAAATTTTTCCCTGGTAGATAACGCTTCTATTCTCCCATTTTCTGTCTCTCATCCGTGCCACGTGGCAGGAGAACAAACGCGCAGGAAAAGTACTCCCGATGGGTAGAAAAGACTGGTTTTCAGCGGGCAGGTTTCGCTATTCCGGTGGCATCATCAGGTTGCCTTTCTCTTTTCAAGTGAATTTCACAATGGGGGAGAACGAAGAAAGAGGGACGTAAATTTCACTCCAAAAAGGAAAAGTGATTTTTTTTCATGGTTTTTTTATTTTTGTTACGATCGCTGTGGAACAATACCCGTGTTCTCCTGAACAGGGTATGAAAGCTGTCACAGGATCGTAGGATAAAAATATGCAATGCATTTGATGCCTTCAGGAATGCATGGCATTCAGGAATGTTAATTTAAAATGTTTATTATAATGACATGTTTATTCAATTCTCTTCTCACGAGAAAAACGTTTAGATACTTTTATTTTCCGCTGTTCATAACCCCGCTCCGTATACAGGTGTTTGAATGAATGCAAAGTATGTACAGACGACCTGCCCCTACTGCGGGACAGGGTGTACTTTTAACCTCGTGGTGAAGGACGGGAAGGTCGCCGGGACCGCCCCCTACCAGAGGTCCCCTGTCAACGAGGGGAAAGTCTGCCCGAAGGGCACGTATGCCCACGAGTTTGTGAACCACCCGGACCGCCTGAAAAAGCCGCTGATCAGGAAGGACGGCAAGTTCGTCGAGGCGAGCTGGGACGAGGCACTCGACCTCGTGGCCAAGAAGTTCAAG
>JGI11944J13513_1000471_pt1 | contig 39195 bp, 34 predicted proteins | sample TerdegcoTASludge_FD_13513 | JGI IMG/M metagenome (IMG submission 13513) | reverse complement strand
TTTTATTTGTTCTTGTGACATGAGATAAAGTACCTTGTCTTTCATAGGTGACATATTATCACGATAATTAACAAGGTGACATTATCACATGATAATCACAGCAGACGAACAAAAAGCATTGATTCTCAGACCCGGTAGTGATAAAATAAATTGGAAAATAGATTTGCCTGAGGGTACGGGGTTTTCCGTACCTAAGGGTTACAAATTCAGCTCTGCGAAAAAGGGAAGTTCCTGCTCTCAAGGAGAAAGTACATTTGCTTTAAGTAAGCAGCCCTTTTTTCGCATGGTCGCGGGAAAAGGGCTTTATATTTTTGGGGGGATTGCAGGGCAGCACATGAGCCGGCGTTATATGTCTTAAGGCAGTCAAAGGCAAATCTGTTCTTAGAGAACACAGGAGGATGGTGATGGTTTTGGAAGAGCGCATCGGGGTTATCGGAATAGTGGTGGAGGATCGCGAGAATGCCGCCCGGAAGATCAACAGCATTTTAAGCGAGCACGCCGAAATAATTGTCGGGCGAATGGGAGTACCTTACCGGGAGCGGAATCTTTCCGTGATTTCCCTGATTATTGACGGCACGACTGACGAAATTGGCGCCATGACCGGAAAACTGGGCGGTATTATGGGGGTTCAGGTGAAATCGGCATTGGTCAAGAAAAAACCAGCGGAAAAATAAATGGAGGTTGCCATGCCATACCGTATCGAAAAAGACCTGCTGGGGGAAATGAAAGTGCCGCGGGACGCTTACTACGGTATCCATGCCGNAAGGTCGGCGGGCAACTTTCNGGTTTCCGGCATGAAAGNGCACCCGGTTTTGATCCGGGCAATGGCTCAGGTTAAGCAGGCTGCGGCCCAGGCCAATATCGGCGCCGGGCTTTTGGACCGGGAAATTGGAGAGGCCGTGGCAGCCGCCGCGGCCGAAGTGGCCGCCGGCGGTCTGATTGACCAGTTTATCGTAGACCCGTTTCAGGGCGGCGCCGGCACTTCTGTCAACATGAATGTAAACGAGGTAATCGCCAACCGGGCCATAGAAATAATCGGAGGCAGCAAGGGAGATTACCATCTGGTGCACCCGCTGAAGCACGTGAACCTTTCTCAGTCCACCAACGATGTTTTTCCCACCGCCCTGCGGGTAGCGGCAATCGGCATGGTGCTGGAGTTGAGCGATTCTCTCGCCGGCCTGCAAACAGCCCTCCAGGAGAAGGAGGCGGAGTTTGCCGGCATCCTCAAGCTGGGACGCACGGAAATGCAGGACGCGGTGCCTGTGACGCTGGGCCAGGAATTCGGCGCCTACGCCGAGGCAGTCGCCAGGGATCGCTGGCGGCTGTATAAAGTGGAGGAGCGGCTGCGCCAGGTCAACCTGGGGGGAACGGCGGTGGGTACCGGCCTGAACGCTGATTTGAACTATATATTTAAGGTCGTTGAGGAATTGAGGATGCTCACGGGATACGGGCTGGCCAGGTCGGAGAATACCGTTGACCTGACCCAGAACGCCGATGTTTTTGTTGAGGTCTCCGGCCTCCTGAAAGCGTGCGCGGTCAATCTGGCTAAAATCGCCGGGGACCTCAGACTGCTTTCTTCCGGCCCGCTGGGCGGTCTGGCCGAGATCAACCTGCCGGAAATGCAGGCGGGTTCCTCCATTATGCCGGGCAAGGTCAATCCGGTAATGACGGAAATGGTGACCCAGATCTCCTGCCAGGTAATGGGAAACGACCAGGTGATTGCTTATGCCGCGTCCGCCGGCCAACTGGAATTAAACGCTTTTCTGCCTCTCATCGCGCATAACCTGTTGCAGTCCCTGGAAATATTGAACAATGCGGTGAACATTTTTAATGCGAAGTGCATCAAGGGAATTAAGGCTGACGAGGCCAGGTGCCGGCGCTGGCTGGAGGAAAGCCACGCCTTTATCACCGCCCTGACGCCGCACCTGGGATATGATTCGGCCGCGCTTATGGTGCGGGAAGCCACGCTAAAGAAGAAACGGCTGAGAGAAGTAGTCCTTGATTCCGGCCTGTTAACCGAAAAAGACCTGGAAGAAATCCTTGCCCCTGGTGAATTGACCAGGCCGGGTGTGGCCGGATCCAGGCGTTTGAAAAAGGAGGGTTGAACTGCATGACTGCGGGAGGACTGAATGAGACGCCGCGCGGCGAGAGGCTGCACATCGCCATTTTCGGCAGGCGCAACGCAGGTAAATCAAGTCTGATCAACGCCCTGACCAACCAGACGATCGCCATTGTGTCAGATGTGCCCGGCACCACTACCGATCCGGTCTATAAGTCAATGGAAATTTTGCCTGTCGGGCCGGTGGTGCTTATTGACACGGCCGGCATAGACGATTTGGGGGAACTTGGTGAGTTAAGGGTAAAAAAGACGATAGATGTGCTTGATAAAGCGGATTTAATGCTGCTGGTTGTTGATCCGGAACAGGACGCGGGCGGTTATGAGTCAAGTCTTGTCGGCAAAGCCAGGGAACAGGGCGTGCCTGTAATCGGGGTATTGAACAAGGTCGACCTTAATCCTGAGCTAACGCCGGAGGAATTAAGCGAAAAGCTGGGTATCCGGATGGTGACGGTTAGTTCGGTGACCCGGCAGGGCATTGAAGATTTGAAAAAAGAAATAATCAAGTCGGCGCCCAAGGAATGGGCTTCCCCGACGATTATCGGCGATTTGATCAACCCTGGCGACACCGTGGTTTTAGTGGTGCCGATTGACCTGGCGGCTCCCAAGGGCAGGCTGATTCTCCCCCAGGTGCAGACCATCCGGGACATCCTCGACAACGATGCCTGCGCCGTTGTAGTGAAAGAGCGGGAATTAAAGCAGGCGCTCCAGGACCTGAACCGTAAGCCCAAGCTGGTGGTCACCGATTCGCAGGCCTTTTTGAAGGTGGACGCCGACACCCCCGGGGACATCATGCTGACCTCTTTTTCCATTCTTTTTGCCCGCCATAAAGGCAACCTGGAAGCCCTGGTGGCGGGAGTGCGGGCGGTGGAACGGTTGAAGCCGGGAGACCGGGTCCTGATCGCGGAAGCCTGCACGCACCACCGTGTGGCCGACGATATCGGCACGGTGAAGATTCCCCGCTGGCTGCGCCAGCGGGTGGGCGGCGAACTTCATTTTGACTGGGCCAGCGGGATCGAAATGCCGGAGGATTTAAACCAGTATCAACTAATTGTCCACTGCGGCGCGTGTATGATAAACCGCAGGCAGATGCTGCATAGAATGGCGGAAGCTGCCGGGGCCGGGGTGCCCATGGTAAATTACGGTGTTTTAATCGCCTACCTGCACGGCATTTTAAAACGGGCGCTTACTCCTTTCCCTGCCGCCGGCCGGCTGTTGGAAGGGTAGCAGGGGGCCGTACATGAGCCCGTGCTGACTTTCCGCAAGGTCACCGCGTGCGAATTTGTTCTACCGTGCGGGGGTTATCAATGTGTCACTGGAGTGGAGCGGATGAGAACGGAATTTTGTGAAGCGCTGAAAAAAGCCGGTGATTTAAAGGAGCTGTCAAAGGAAGAGCTGGTTGTTTTGATTGATGCTGATGAGGAAGAAAGCGCCGCTCTTTTTAGCCTTGCCGATCAGGTTCGCAAACAGTTCATGGGTGATGAGGTGCACATCCGGGGTATTATTGAATTCTCCAACTACTGTGCGAATAATTGTCTTTATTGCGGCTTGCGGCGGAACAACCGGCAACTGGCCAGGTACAGGATGACCATGAATGAGATTCTGGATAACGCCCGCCAGGCCGCCGGGTTGGGCTGCCGGACCATTGTGCTCCAGTCCGGCGAAGACAGCTATTATACGGCGGATATCCTTGCTGAAACGGTGTATTTATTGAAAAAGGAGATGGACGTGGCGGTTACGCTCTCCATCGGCGACCGGCCGCGGGAAGACTACGAAAAAATGCGCGGGGCGGGCGCCGACCGCTACCTGCTCAAGCACGAAACTTGCGACGCGGAACTGTTTGCCGGCCTGCGGCCGGGCACCAGCCTGGCGGAGCGGGTGGAGAGGCTAAAGTGGCTTGGCGAGCTGGGATTTCAGGTCGGCTCCGGGAACATGGTCGGACTGCCCGGGCAGACTGTGGAAACTTTAGCCGGAGACATCCTTTTGATGCGCGAAACCGGGGTGGAAATGGCCGGTATCGGGCCGTTTGTCCCAAACAGTCAAACTCCCCTGGGAGAATGCCCTGGCGGGAAACTGGCGCTGACCTTAAAAACACTGGCCGCCGCCCGGCTCGCGCTGCCCCGTGTACACATGCCCGCCACCACGGCCGCCGGTACAATTGACCCGAGCGGCAGGGATAAGGCGCTGCGGTGCGGGGCGAACGTGATTATGCCGAATATGACGCCGGCCGCCTACAAGGCAGACTACCAGATATACCCGGGCAAGCCCGGGTTGTCCGACACCCCGGAGGAAAGCTACGCCAAGGTGGTGAAAATAGTGGAAAAAGCCGGCCGCCGCGTCGGCAGGGGTTATGGCCACTCGGACAACGCGTACCTAGCGGGTAACTTTAAATTGCCTGCAAAAAATTAAGGAGTGATTAATTTGGCGATTGCAAATGCTGATTTTATTGATGACGCGCTTATTGTCGGATTGTTGAGTGAAGCTAAAACCGTTTCCCGGGAGGCGGCGGAGCGGATTATCAAAAAGGCGGAAGCCGCTAAAGGTCTGTCGCCTGAGGAAGTGGCCGTGTTGCTGCAGGTGGAGGACCCTGGCTTACTGGCGCAGATATATCATACCGCGAGCAAAATAAAAGAAAAGATTTACGGGCGGCGCCTGGTCTTTTTCGCGCCTCTTTATATCAGCAATTACTGTGTCAACAACTGTGTTTACTGCGGTTATCACCGGGACAACAAATTCCGGCGCCACAAGCTTTCCCGGCAGGAAATTATTCAAGAAGTTCGGGTGTTGGAGGACATGGGCCATAAGCGCCTGGCGGTGGAATGCGGTGAGGACCCGGTGAATTGCCCGATAGATTATGTGCTGGAATCTATCGAAACTATTTATTCAGTTAAAGAAAAAAGAGGCAGCATCAGGCGGGTTAATGTGAATATTGCCGCCACCACCGTTGAAAACTATAAACTTCTCAAAAAAGCTAAAATCGGCACTTATATACTTTTTCAGGAAACTTACCACAGGCCCACCTACACCGTGGCGCACCCTTCCGGCCCCAAGTCCGATTACGACTGGCACACCTGCGCGATGGACCGGGCCATGGAAGGCGGCATCGATGATGTCGGGTTGGGAGTATTATTCGGCCTGTACGATTGCAAGTATGAAGTAATGGCTATCCTGCTGCATGCTTTGCACCTGGAGGAGGTCTTCGGCGTCGGCCCGCATACAATTTCAGTGCCCCGCCTGAGGCCGGCGGCGGGTGTGGACCTGAACGCATTCCCATACCTGGTGTCGGACGCCGACTTTAAAAAAGTGGTCGCCATCATCCGGCTGGCGGTGCCGTATACGGGAATGCTCATTTCCACCAGGGAACGCCCGGAATTTCGGGATGAGCTTCTCTCAGTGGGCATATCCCAGCTCAGCGCCGGTTCCAGCACCGGGGTCGGCGGGTATTACAAGGATAAAGTAGGTGGTGAAGGGGACGAAGCTCCCCAATTCAAGCTGGAAGACTTGCGCAGCCTGGATGAAGTTGTCCGTAGTGTTTGCCGTTCCGGTTATATTCCAAGCTTCTGTACGGCTTGCTACCGGAGCGGGCGGACCGGTGACCGCTTTATGCCCCTGGCGAAAAGCGGAGAAATTCAAAACGTCTGTCAGCCCAACGCCATTTTGACCTTTAAAGAATTCTTGCTGGACTACGCTTCGCCTGAAACCAGACAGGTTGGCGAGGATACCATAGCCAGACAGCTTGGGCTTGTCGGCAGGCAAGCGGTAGCGCGGGAGGTGGGACGCAGATTGGAGCAAATCAGTGACGGGGCCAGGGACCTGTACTTTTAAGAAAAAAAAGTAGTCAGTAGTCAGTATGAAATGATATTCCCTTTGAAGATGTCGGCCAAAACTGTTTATCGTCCCCAAATATTCTGGCTACTGACTGCTGACTACTGACTACTGAACAGCAGTCAAAAAAAACAGGCTTTGCCGTTAGGCTAGGCCTGAGGTAGCCGCTTAATTTTTACCTGGTCTTATGATTCCATTTGTTTAGCCAGGAAGCCGGCGGCGGTTTCAGCAAGTTTAGTTTCCAGATTGCCCATTTGTATGTTCGGCTCCTTGGTAGCGAGAATAACTGCGCCGACTGCGTCACCTGATGCTATTATGGGCGCAATAATCGCCGAATTGTAATTGATATCTTCATCGGAAGTTAAGTAACAAGGTTCATTGAATACAGCCATTTTTCTTTCTGCCATTACGTTTTCCACTGCATTGCCAATCTGTTTGTTCATAAGCTGCTTTTTCGGGGCGCCCGCTACTGCGATGATCGAGTCTTTGTCTGCGATGCAAGAGATATGGCCCAGAGTTTCATTAAGGGAATCAGCATATTCTGTGGCAAACTCACCTAATTCACCAATGGGCGAGTACTTCTTTAAGATTACCTCACCTTCCCTGTCGGTGAAAATCTCGAGGGGATCTCCTTCTCTAATCCGCATCGTCCGCCTGATTTCCTTTGGAATTACTACCCTGCCCAGATCATCGATTCGGCGTACGATTCCAGTTGCCTTCATCTTCTTTCACCCCCTTTTTTAGATTTATTATACGCAGGAGGAAGATTAATTAATCAAGGTAGGAAAAAAAATCTTTATTCAAAATATCAATCCGTGCGGCTGGAATGATGAGTTTAGTAAGATAAATAGTTTAAATAACCATGGGTGCATATAGTATGCAAATTATGGCAGGAAATGCTTTGTAAGAAATTTTTTCCTCATGCGAGAGGATATTTTTTTATATTGTAGAAGTTTATAACATTATGTCGAATTAATGGCTAAGAGGCTAAATAGACAAGGAATTCAATCCTAATGGTGGTGTTTCTCGCGAGGAGGTGTCTAATAGTTCCAACGGGGTGATTTATAAAGATAAAGATATAAAAAAGGGGAGGAATTGAGTAAGTATGACCATTCGTCTTAAACTGGTTCTATTGGTTTCATTCGTATTGGTGCTGCTGGTAACAATTATTGGCGTGTATTCTGTTGAATCAATGAACAAACGCCTGATTGAGTCCGCCCAGTTAAAATTAAAGTCTGATCTGAATATGGGCAGCGCCTTACTCGATCAGCGGTATCCCGGACCTTGGTCGATCAGGGATGGGCAGATCTATAAAGGCGAGACGAAAATGAATGAGAATTACGAAATTGTTGATCTGATCGGCAGCTATACCAGTGATACCGTGACCATCTTTCAGGGTGATCAAAGAGTGGCCACAAATGTAAAAACGCCTGAGGGAGAGCGGGCGATCGGCACCCGCGTTGCCGAAGAAGTAGCCCAGGCAGTGCTGAAGGATGGTAATACTTATATAGGCAAAGCACAGGTGGTAGGAACATGGAACCAAACCGCCTATGAGCCGCTCAAAGACGAGCAGGGAAAAATAATCGGCATTTTTTACGTTGGTGTGCCAAACAGTCTTTACGACCAAACGGTCGAAAAGTTTGCCTTCAGCATTCTTTTTGCGGGGATAGCCGGACTATTATTCAGTATGGCGATTTGTTATTTCACGCTGCAACACATTTTTGCCAAGCCTCTTGCCCGGTTTATTGAGTTTACCGAAAAAATCTCTGAAGGTGACCTTACCAAAGAGATCGATTACAAATCTAATGATGAACTTGGCAAGATGGCGCAATCGTTTGGCTATATGGTCAACAGTCTAAAAGAACTAATCAGGCACACTGTCACGGGCAGCGGAGTAATAGCCAATTCAACGGAGCAGTTGGTTGCCCAAGCGGAGGAGACATCCGCCGGCGCCAGCGAAACGGCGGCTTCAATCAGCCAAATGGTAACAACGGTGGAACAGGTGTCGGACAACACCCGTTCGGTAACTGAAGCGTCCGAAAAAGCGAACAATTACGCGAAAAGCGGCAAAGATAAAATAGATTTTGCTATTTCCCAGATGAGTACGATTAGCGAATTCACGGCGCTTACCGCCGATACAATCAAGGATTTAGCCAAGAACACTGAAAAAATCACCCAGATTGCCGAGCTAATCACCCAAATTTCCGGCCAGACAAACCTCCTGGCTTTAAACGCGGCCATCGAGGCGGCGCGCGCGGGGGAGCACGGCCAGGGTTTTTCGGTTGTGGCCGAAGAGGTGAGAAAGCTGGCCGAACAGTCTTCGGAAGCCGCCCACGAAATTAACGAAATCACCCGTATGATCCGGAATAAAGCGGAAAACGCCGTTCAGATGATGGCTGACAGCGAGCATAAGGTGCGTGAAGGAGCATTGACCGTACAGGAAGCCGGCACAGAGTTCACCCGCATTTATGATATCGTCTACGAATTGCATGCCCGTTTTCAGGAGATTTCGGAAGCTGCCGTGCAGATGTCCACGGGGATCGGTCAAGTTGTGGGCACGACCGAAAGGCAAACGACGGCAATGGACGAAGTGTCGAATACCGCTCAGGATCTGGCTGGGCTGGTGCATAAATTGGAGGAGGTTACCAGGCAGTTTAAGGTTTAAACAAGGGTCAGGAGCAAGTTTATTGGTTTTAATTGAAAGCCGGACTTGATAAAATAAAGTAAGTCCGGCTTTTGCAATCCAGGTCATTCAGGGGTGGTGGAATTGATACAAAAACAAGGCCGGTGTAAAGTATATGAGTTTACTCCGGGAAAACGCCGCAGGTTAAAAACAGTTGATAAATACGTGTCTCCGGAGAAGGAAATGCTGATGAAGCAGCGAATGCAGGCTAAAAGGGATAAAAGAAATTTTTTTATAGGGATTGGAGTGCTGATAATGATTGTTGCGGCGCTGACTTATCTTAGTCTCAGGTGAGCAGGCGAATGGGGGGCTATGCTTTGGGGAGTGGTAGCTTAACTTTTGTTCATGCCGCCGACCTGCATCTGGACAGCCAGTTTAAAGGCCTGGAACGCACTGTGGCCGGCGGCGGAGAGATACCGGAAAATGTTTTGCGCCGGTTACGAAACAGTTCCTTTGAAGCTTTTAATAACATTGTGGATTTGTGTATTAATAAAAAGATTGATTTTTTGCTTTTGGCGGGAGATATTTACGACGTTGCCGATAAAAGCCTGCGTGCTCAACTCAGGTTCAGGGACGGTCTGGTCCGGCTGGCTGACGCCGGCATACCGGCCTTTGTCGTCCACGGCAACCATGACCATTGTGCCGGGTGGCGGGCGGAAATTAAGCTGCCTGAGACTGTTCATGTTTTTTCCGACAGGGAGGTGGAATCAAGACCGGTACTCCGGGGCGGGCGGGAGATTGCCGGCGTATCCGGCATCAGTTATCCCGGGCGGGCCGTGGTTGAGAATTATGCCGGCCGCTTTGCGCGCGGCGCCGGGGTACCCTTTGCCGTCGCTCTCCTGCACTGCAATGTCGGCGGTATTAAAGGGCACGAAAATTACGCGCCATGCGGGTTGGACGACCTTATGCAAAAAGGTTTCGACTACTGGGCGCTGGGCCACGTCCACAACCGGGCGGTGCTCAACCCGGCCGGTCCTTGCGTGGCTTACCCCGGCTGTCCGCAGGGCAGGCACCCGCGGGAAACCGGGGAAAAGGGCTGCTTGCTGGTTCATGTGACGGAAAATAATAATATATCGGTTGAATTTTTTCCTACGGCACCGGTCAGATGGGAGTCAGTAGCGGTGTCTATCGAAGGAATTGCCGATGACCTTACTTTGTTGGAAACTATAGAGGACAGGCTGCTCCGTTTCAGAACCGCTGCGGGCGGAAAACCAATCGTAGCGCGCGTATTGTTAAACGGGCGGGGATTTTTGCACAGAAATCTGGTCCGGGTTTCATATGCTGAAAACTTGGTTCAGGAGTTGAGAAACCGGTTGCCCGCGGAAGAAGAAGACTTTTTGTGGCTTGATTCGGTGCGGGTCGCCACCAGCGCGGAAGTGGACAAAAATGAACTGTCCGGCACTGATACGTTACTGGGCGATTTCCTGAGCCTGATTAAGGAAGCGCGGGTTGACCGGGATTTGAAAACGGAGTTGCGCAAGACTTTGTCTGTTTTAATTGAACATCCCCGGGCCGGACGATACCTGACTGAGCCGGATGACGATGAATTGGGGGAATTGCTTGAATCAGCCGGAGATTTGGCGGTGGATTTGCTTTGGGACGGTGAAGAATAGTGCGCCTGGCTGAAGTGATGGTGGACGGGTTTGGCATCCTGCGGGATTTGCACTTGCGGCGGGAAGAATTGGATAAGAACATCACGATAATATACGGGATGAATGAAGCCGGCAAGTCGACCTTGATGGAATTTATCCGGGCGATGCTTTTTGGATTCAAGGTTAAGGGCGGGCGCGTTTGGGAGCCGTTGCGGGGCGGCAGCCTGGGCGGTTTTCTAGTTTTCGCGGACGAAAACGGGGAGTATTACAGGGTCGAGCGGAGGATGCGCGGCAGACGGGGGAAGGTTGCCGTGACACTGCCGGGCGGTGCGGCGGGGGATGAGGCGTTCCTGGCGGACAGGGTCCTCCGGGGTATTACCCCGCTGGTGTTTCGCAACGTGTTTGGCTTTGATGTGGAAGAGATGCGCCGTTTGGAAGAGCTGGGGGCCGGAGAGGTGAGCGCTCATGTGTACGGCGCCGGCACCGGATTGCGGGCGGGCCGGCTCACGGCCGGGACAAGCCGCTTGCGGGAGGAATTGAACGACTTGTTCAAGCCTGCCGGGACAAAGCCAGCCATCAATAAATTGATCAAGGAATTAGAAAATGCCGAAGCGGCTGTCCGCCTGCTGCAGAAGGAACCGGAACAGTACGGGCGGCTGAGGCGGGAGGCAATGTCTCTAAGGGCGGACAGGGAAAAATTAGAGTCGGCAAAAAGGGACGCGGAACTGCGCAAGCGGCGTTTGGAAGCGGCAGTCAGGGCGAGGGAAAGCTGGTTGCGCTTGAAAGAAGCCCGGCAGCAGCTTGGCGAACTGCTGCACGTGCCCTCCTTCCCGGAGTCCGGTGTGGAAAGGCTGCAGGCTCTCGAGGACAAAGCACGGGACCTTGTTCTTGCCCGGGCTGACACACACCAGCTGGCAGACGATTTGCAAAGGCGTGTGGACAATACGGTTGTTAATGAGCAATTGCTTGAACGTTCTGCGGAAATTAAGGCGCTGGGAAATGAGCGCGGTCTTCAGCTGGAAAGGCTGCGGCTGCTGCCGGAACAGGCTGCCGAGGTTAAACACGCCGGGGAAGAATACAATAAGCAAATAAGCAAGCTGGGCAACGGATATGATCAGACGAAGCTGGCATCGATAGATACTTCCCTGCCCGCCAGGGAAACAGTTGAAGGTTATAAACTAAAGTTTAGCGCAGGGGAAAACCGGCGGGAAACCGCCGGGAGGGAGGTCGTCCGCTTAAAAATCAGCGCCGGGGAGAAAGAATGGATATTCAGAAACGCTGCGGCTGAACTGGCCGCGCATAAAATCCCGCTTCCGCCCGTGGACCGGCCGCCGGCCGACCGTGAGCAGGCGCTGGATGTTCTTGAAAACGGAATGCGGCGGCTCTTACAAATCAGAGCCGGCCTTGAGTCGTCGCGCTTCCGTCTCGTGGAACTGGAGCAGCAGAAAAGGAATACGGAAAGTGAGCTTGCTATTCTATCGCCCCGGCTTTTGCCTCCCTGGCTGCATTTTGTCTTGCCGGCGGTTCTCGCGGTGTTTATTGCCGCCGCCTTTTACGGCGGGATGATTTCAGGTTTCCTGACCCTGGCCGCGGGTGTCGCGCTTTGGGCGACGGTAATGCTGGCCGGGCGCCGCGCGGCGGCAATAATGGAAGCGCGCCGCGCCAGGCTGGAGGAAATCCTTTTGAATATCAAGCAGTGCGTTGCCGGTGCGGCTGAGGAAATAGAACAGCTTGCACGCCGGGAAAGCGAACTGGCTGAGGAGTTGAAAGCAGCGGCCGTAACCGCGGTGGGCAGGCCGGTGGCAGTGGAAGAAGAAATCATCGCCGCCCGGCGGGCGCTGGAGGAAGAAAAATTAGCCCTGGCGCGGGCGGAGGACCTCAGGCGCGTTGCGGCACAGGCAAAGAACACTTTAGACGCAGAATTGCAGAGGCTGTCCGGCGTTAACAAGGAACTTGAACAAGCGGACAGGGCTCTGGCCAGTCTTGGCGCAGAGTGGCTTGACTGGCTGAAAGAGCGCGGCTTGCCGCGAAGCCTTACTCCCTCCGGCGCTTTGGCGTATTTTGACGCTTGTGAAGAAGCCGTAAAAAGTCACAATGCCTGGCAAAAATCTCTCGCCAGGGAAAGAGAAACACGGCAGCAGAGCGAAGCATTTTTAGCAAGGCTGAACAACTTGCTTGCCAATACCGGATACGATGCAGTTACGATGGAAACAGCCTGTGGCTGGACGATCAGGCTGGAGGAATTGTTGTCGGAGACCGTCAAACAGGCTGATGAAAGGGGGCGGCTGCAGGCGGAGTTGGTTAAACGGCGCGAACAGAAAATGCGTCAGGAGAACGCTTTGAACATTTTGTATGAAGAGATTGAAGCTTTGCTGGCTGCGGGCGGCGCCGTTGAGCCGGAAGATTTCCGCCGCAGGGCGTATTACTATAGTGAAGGTAAACGACTGGCGGGAGAAATTCAAACTTTTGAGCGGGATTTAAAGATTATAGCCGGTTTGTATGGAGAAAGGGCTCAGCTTGAACGAGAATTAGAGCAAACTGAAGGAACGGATAATGAGCGGGAACTTGAGCAGATAGCGTTTTTGATTGGGGAATTGGAAGATAGAGTAAGAGAAACCGGAGAGCAAATCGGCAGGTTGGACAATCAGATCAATTTGCTGGAGAACGGAGAAGAGCTTGCCGTCCGGCTGCAGGAAAAAGAAATGTTAATTGCGGCCTTGCAGGGCAAAGCCCGGGAGTGGCAGGCGCGCGCCCTCTGCCTGCACTTGTTGAAAATGGCTAAAGAACGCCATGAGCGTGAGCGGCAGCCGGCAGTTTTACAGAGGGCTTCCGGGTATATCGGGCCGATGACCGGCGGGGCGTATGCCATGGTAATCGCTCCTGTCGGCCGGGCTGACATCCTGGAGGTGGAAACGCCGGACGGCGGCAGGGTGGCGGTGGCCGGACTCAGCCGGGGTGCGGCGTCGCAGCTTTATCTCTCTATACGTCTCGCTCTGGCCCGCCAATACGGCAGTGTGGGCTTGCCGGTTATCCTGGATGATATCCTGGTGGACTTTGACCGGGAAAGGCTCAGGGGCGCGGTGAAGGTGCTGGGGGAATTTAGCCGTGAGCGGCAAGTCTTATTATTTACCTGCCACGAGCATATCCTTGAAACGTTTAACGAAGGTCTGGACGGTTTTGGTCTAATCCGGCTGCGTGACGGCGTGAAAAGTGGTATTTTACCACACTTGTGTTCGAGAACATGAGCTGCGTTTATACGCCGAGGTCTGAAAGCGAAATATCAAAAGCGGGCTGGAAATTAGTCTGACACTCGGGAAGTTTGTTTTGCACAGTGTCAAATTGGTTGTTAAAGGTATATAATTGAGATATTATTAGTATATTACTATTTTTATCAGTATTAATTATATAAATGAAAGAGGATGGTTGCCATTACCATTAGAAAGATAACAAAAGGGCCTGCGACGGTTCTTTTGCCAATTCCGGTCGTGCTTGTAACATCTGTTGGGGAAAACGGCAAGCCGAATATCATCACTATCGCCTGGACAGGTGTGATGAATTCTGAACCGCCGGCGGTGTACGTAAGCGTCCGTCCCCAAGGCAGGCATTCTTACGGGCTGATTAAAGAGTCCGGCGAATACGTGATCAACCTTCCCGCCGCCGCTCAGGCCAAGCTGGTGGATTATTGCGGGAAGGTATCCGGCAGCAAGGTGGATAAATTCAAGGAAACAGGTTTAACGCCGGTACCTGCCGCCCACGTAAAAGCGCCTCTGATCGCGGAATGCCCGGTTAACCTGGAATGCAAAGTCAGACAGGTGGTAGCTCTGGGCAGTCACGACGTGTTTATCGCTGATGTGCTGGCTGTGCACTACAATGAGGACGTGTTGGATGAAAAAGGACGTCCGGATCTGGATAAAATCGGCCCGTATAGTTATTGTCTGAATGAATACCGGTTGATGTCCGGTAAGCTCGGCTCCTTCGGGTATTCTAATAAAACGTGAGCTCCTATTAGGCATAGCAATGATATAGGGAGCCGGGAGCCAGACTTCCAGGAAGCTTCGCTTTACCTTTCAGACGGTTGAAAATGGTAACGGTTTAATGCTGACTGCTTAATTCTGAATACCTGAATATTAACAGGAGGTAACAGGTGGAAACCCATATCGGCAAAACTCTTTTGAAAATCATTAAAGGGGATATTACCGTCCAGGATACCGAGGCAATAGTAAACGCGGCAAATTCCGGCCTGCTGGGTGGCGGGGGAGTGGATGGCGCCATCCACCGTGCCGGGGGTCCGGCAATTCTTGAGGAATGTAAAAAAATACGCGCCTTGCAGGGAGGCTGCCCCACAGGCCGGGCAGTGCTCACTGGCGGCGGGAATCTCAAGGCCCGTTACGTGATCCATACCGTCGGCCCGGTCTGGTTCGGTGGAAATAGTAACGAAGATGGGCTTCTCCGGGACGCCTATCTGAACAGCTTGACCCTGGCTAAAGAACACGGAATCCGCTCTGTTTCCTTCCCCTCGATCAGCACGGGGGCATATCGCTTTCCAATTCGCCGGGCGGCGGGAATTGCTCTGCGCACAATGCGTGATTTTATAAATGAGGAAGATTATTATGATGAGATACGTTTTATACTTTATACTGAACAGTTATTGAAGGAGTTTGAGTTGTCTTGGGAAAAAATAGAAAAAACTATCTGACTGGAGTCTGAACAATTAAAGTGGCCCTTTTTTATAATAACTGTTAATATTGTATACCGTATCATACTGTAAGGAATATTTTCCCTTAAAGGTTTGCATTAAAAAAAGATATTTGTTCATCCATTGTAATTAGGTAAGCCGGAGAATTAAGGGGGGAAAAATGGATATTTTACATAAAACACCTTTGTTTGATGTTCACCGCCGCAGCGGCGGTAAGATGGTCGAGTTCGCCGGGTGGGCGTTGCCGGTGCAGTATAACAGCATTTTGGCGGAGCACGAAGCGGTGCGTTCCCGCGCCGGCCTTTTTGATGTGTCCCACATGGGCAAAGTTACGGTCAGGGGAAAAGGAGCTTTTGATTTTCTCCAAAGAATAGCTACCGGAGACATCGGGGTACTGGTGGACGGCCAGGCCATTTATAGCTTGATGTGCTATCCGGACGGCGGTGTGGTGGATGACATTCTGGTGTACCGGTTTGGTCCCGGGGATTTCTTTCTTGTGCTTAACGCCGCTAATACTGACAAGGATTATAACTGGCTGGTGCAAAATAATATTGAAGGAGTAAAAATATCGAATGTTTCAGAGGACTTTGCTCAAATAGCCCTGCAGGGTCCCAGGTCTGAAAAGATTTTGCAGGCTTTGACTGAGACTGATCTTAATAATTTAAGATTTTTCCGCATGTTGTGTGATGTGGAAATCGCCGGAGCAAAGTGTATGGTTTCCCGAACCGGCTATACCGGTGAAGACGGTTTTGAAATATACACGGGTCCCGACAGCGCGCCGGCTTTATGGGACGCCATACTGGAAGCGGGCAAGCCCTGCGGTGTTGTTCCGGCCGGTTTGGGCGCCAGGGATTCCCTGCGCCTGGAAGCCTGCCTGCCTCTCTACGGGCATGAGTTGTCTGCGGATATTACGCCTATTGAAGCAGGGTTAGGCAGGTTTGTCAGATTTGATAAACCAGATTTCATCGGGCGTGCCGCTCTCGCCGCCTGCTCGTCCAAGGGGGCGGCCAGGAAGCTGGCCGGTTTTGAAATGGAAGAGCGGGGCGTGCCCAGGGCAAACTATCCGGTGGAATCCGCAGGCAGGGAGGTTGGTTTTGTGACCTCTGGCGGTTACTCGCCGACCTTGAAAAAAAATGTTGGATTAGCTCTTCTTGAAGCGGACCGCGCCGGACAAGGCGATAAAATCGACGTGGTGATCAGGGGCAAAAAGCTAAGGGCGGTAATCGTCCCGATCCCATTTTATAAAAAACATTACAAGAAAAAATAAGGGGGATAAAAGCATGAACATCCCGGCTGATCTGAAATACTCCAGTGAGCATGAATGGGTCAGGGCGGAAGGAGACGAGGCGTCAATCGGCATTACCGACCACGCTCAGCAAGCTCTGGGGGATATCGTTTTTGTTGAATTGCCCGAGGTCGGGGACGAAGTCGGCGCGGGCGAGGCATTCGCGGTGGTTGAGTCAGTCAAGGCCGCTTCTGATGTCTATGCCCCGGTAAGCGGCAAAATAATAAAAGTTAACGAGCGCCTTTTCGCGTCGCCGGAACTGGTTAACAGCGACCCTTACGGGAGTTGGTTCGTGGTAGTGCTGATGTCTGATCCCGGTGAGCTGGCCACCCTGCTTTCCGCGGAGGATTATAACAAGTTTTGCGAGGAGGAATGATCGGTGTACCCGTATCTTCCCATTACCAGCGAAGACCGCCGGCGAATGCTGCAAGCTGTTGGCGTTGAAGCGATAGAGGAATTGTTTGTCGACATACCGTCGGTGATGCGCTGCAAAGGCCGCTTAAACTTGCCCGGCCCTCTTTCGGAAATGGAAATGGCGCGTCATATGAAAGCCCTGGCGGGCAAGAATAAAAACCTTGATGATAATCCCTGTTTTCTCGGGGCGGGAGCGTACGACCATTATGTTCCCAGCATAATCAACCACATCCTTCTGCGCCAGGAATTTTATACCGCTTACACCCCGTATCAGCCTGAAGTGAGCCAGGGAACCTTGCAGGCTTTTTTTGAGTACCAGACCATGATTTGCGAACTGACCGGGATGGAGGTATCCAACGCTTCCGTGTATGACGGCGCCAGCGCCCTGGCCGAGGCGGTGGCCATGGCCTGCCAGGCCACCCGGCGCGGGGAAGTATTGCTTTCCCGGGCGGTTCATCCTGAAGCCCGGCAAGTGGTCAAAACCTATTCCCACTTTAGCAGCGTCAACGTTAAAGAGTTGGGTTATCAAAACGGCCTTACCGGTGCAGGGGAGGCTGAAGAACTGATTAATAACCAAACAAGCGCAATTGTAGTGCAAAACCCGAACTTTTTCGGGGCCCTGGAAGAACTGGCCAAGTTCGCCGAACTGGCACACCGGCATAAGGCTCTGTTAATTGTCAGCGCCGACCCGATCGCGCTTGGCTTGCTGAAGCCGCCCGGTGAGAGCGGGGCGGACATCGTGGTGGGGGAAGGCCAGCCGCTGGGCAATCCTTTGAGCTTCGGGGGGCCGTATTTCGGCTTTATGGCCACTACCGAAAAGCTGATGCGCCGGCTGCCCGGCCGAATCGTCGGCCAAACTGCCGACAGCGAGGGCAACCGGGGATTTATCCTGACTTTGCAGGCCAGGGAGCAGCACATCAGGCGGGAAAAGGCCACCTCCAATATTTGTTCCAACCAAGCCCTGTGCGCTCTGGCCGCCGCTGTATATCTGACCGTACTGGGTAAAAAAGGACTCCGGCAAGTCGCCGAGCTATGTTTGCAAAAAGCGCATTATACTTACCGCAGTTTGCTGGAGACCGGCAAGTTTGCTTCAACCTTCACCGCCCCGTTTTTTAAAGAGTTCGCCGTAACCGGTCAAGAGGACGCTGCTGTCGTGAATGCCCGCCTGATGGAAAACAAGATCATCGGGGGTTATCCTTTAGCCAGGGATTATCCTGAGTTAAAAAACGCGCTATTGATTGCCGTGACTGAAAACAGGACCAGGGACGAGATAGACCGGCTGGTTAAATATAGTGTGGCAACTTAATGAAATAAAACATGGAGGTACAGTGCTTGGATTTACCTTGCAGGTGGCGCTACACTGTGCTCAGGAGTCAGGATAAAAGAATGGTTTATTGCCCCGAAATATTCTGAATTCTGGTTCCTGAATTCTGAATACTTGGATAAAGTAACGATGTATACTAAAATTTAATAGTAAAGCTGTCAGAGAAACTTATTATTAATGGAGTGAGGATTGTGATGGAACTAATCTTTGAACAGAGCGTTCCGGGCCGGACCGGTATCTCCCTGCCTGCCATAGATGTTCCCGAAGAGGCCATAGAAAGCTTGATTCCCGCGGAGTACCTGCGCCGGGAGTCACCCGGCCTGCCGGAGGTCAGCGAAGGGGAGGCGGCGCGTCATTTTACCCGGCTGTCCCGGCGCAACTTCGGGGTTGACACTGGTTTTTACCCGCTTGGTTCCTGTACGATGAAATATAATCCGAAGGTCAATGAGGATATGGCGCGGCTGAACGGTTTCACGCGGGTTCACCCTTATCAGAGCGAGGATACTGTTCAGGGCTGCCTGGAATTGCTTTACCATATGGACCGTTGCCTCTCCGAACTCACCGGGATGGCCCGGGTGTCCCTGCAGCCTGCGGCCGGCGCCCATGGTGAGCTGACCGGCCTGATGATGATGAAAGCTTACCACGAAAACCGCGGCGAGGGTCACCGGAAAAAGATCATCGTTCCTGATTCCTCCCACGGCACCAATCCCGCCTCGGCTCAGATGGCCGGTCTGGAGCTCGTTGAAATTAAATCCGGCAAGAATGGCCGCCTGGATTTGAATGAACTGAAAAAAGCGGTTGATGGCCAGGTCGCCGGGATCATGCTGACCAACCCCAATACCCTTGGCCTTTTTGAATCCGACATCGCTGAAATAGCTGAAATCGTCCACAGCGCGGGCGGTCTGCTATATAACGACGGGGCCAACGCCAACGCCATACTGGGCATCTCGACCCCGGGCGACATGGGCTTTGACGTTGTTCACCTCAACCTGCATAAGAGCTTTGCCGCGCCCCACGGCGGGGGCGGCCCCGGCTCCGGTCCGGTGGGGGTAAAGGAGCATCTGGCGCCATTTCTGCCCAAACCTTTAGTGGAAATGAAGGAGGACGGCAGTTATTATCTGGAATACAACCGCCCTCTGTCGATCGGGAAGGTCAGGTCTTTTTACGGGAATTTTGGAGTGGTGGTTAAAGCCTATGCCTATATCCTGACCATGGGGCCGGAAGGCTTGCGGCAGGCGGCGGAGGACGCCGTGCTGAACGCCAACTTTTTGATGAAGAGGCTCAAGGATTATTATGATCTCCCCTATGCTCAGGTTTGCAAGCATGAGTTTGTGTTATCGGGCGGCCGGCAAAAGGAAAAGGGAGTGAATACCGAGGACATTGCCAAAAGACTGCTGGATTACGGTTACCACCCGCCCACTGTCTACTTCCCTTTAATCGTTAAAGAGGCGTTAATGATTGAGCCGACGGAAACAGAAAATCTGGAAACCCTGGAGAGGTTTGTTGAAGCCATGATCCAGATTGCCGGGGAAGTTGACGAGGAGCCGGAAAAAGTCAGGCTGGCCCCGCATACTACTGTGGTCGGGCGGCTGGACGCGGTGAAAGCAGCCCGCAAGCCTGTTTTAAGATGGAAACCATAAATGGTGATGTTATGAAATGGAGATTTATTGAAACCGGATTTAACGATGCCGCAACCAACATGGCCATTGACGAAGCTATCTTGACCTGCCACGGTCGGGGGAAGGTGCCCCCGACCCTTCGTTTCTACCGGTGGCGGCCGCCCGCCATTTCCCTGGGCTATTTCCAGCGTCTGGAGAAGGAAGTGAATACCGGTTTGTGCCGGGAACTCGGCATCCAGGTGGTTCGAAGACTGACCGGCGGGAGAGCGGTCCTGCATGACCGGGAGTTGACGTACAGCGTGGTGGTTTCCGAGAGCCACCCGTTGATGCCGGCTACGGTAACGGAGTCTTACAAGGTTATCTCCGGGGGATTGCTGGCCGGTTTGAAGCGCCTGGGCATATGCGCGGCAATAGCTCCCCGCAACCGTTCCAGGAGCGGGGAATCGTCCCCGGCGGCTTGCTTTAATACCCTTTCCAGTTACGAACTGACGGTAAACGGCAAAAAAATTGCCGGCAGCGCCCAGGTGAGACGGCAGGGGGTAATCCTCCAGCATGGTTCCTTGCCATGGGAACTGGATGCGGATAAGCTTTTTCTCGTTTTAAAGTTCTCCGGGCGGCAGGCGGCTGACAGAATGAAACAGGCTTTTCTGGCTAAAGCCACCTGCATGCGGGCGGTGACGGAGAGAGAAATCCCTTGGGCAGAAATCAGCGCCGCCCTGCGCGAGGGCTTTAAGGGCGCACTGGGGGTCGAGCTGGAGACAGGGCGGCTAACCGCTGAGGAGACGAGACTCGCTTTAGAACTGGTGACATTAAAGTACAAATCGCAGGAGTGGAATAATAAATACTAGCCGGAACTGTTTTAATTCAAATCATCTATTAAAACACCAACTAACGGTTGATTTAATATAATTATATATATGTATATGCCAGTAAAGGTGTGGTCACATTGCCATTTTCAGAAGAGATCCGGCATGATCTATTATTGACTGTCGTAGTGGCTTTAGTCATCCTTTTCGCCACCGGGCTCGCGGGACCGTCAAGAATACCCGGAGCGCCGATTATTATTCCATAGTTCCCTGAAGGGTGTTAAAGGGGTTCTCCCATGTTTTCATCCAGCGAGTTAAACGCGTTGTTGGAGCAGGTCAGGGCTCAGTTGGGTCAGAATGCTGTTTTCCCCATCCAAAACGCATCGTCAAATAAAACTAAAAGCTGCGGAAATAATAATGGCAAGGATGCAAATATCTTAAATATACCTAATATTACGCCACAAAAAGTTTTAGTAATCGCCGGCCTGCTGGGAGGGGTGCTGGAAGTTCGTTCGGTTTTGGTGGATAGGAATCAAGCGATTGAAATCCTCCTGGACGGCTCGCTGAGGCGCAAGACTAAATTGGATAAGATGTTGGATGAAATCGGTAAAATGCCTTTTGATGACGTGCTCAGGGCAGTGCTGGGAAGAATTTAGTCAACGGTCATAATGAACTATTGTTGTACCCAAAGCCGCGATTCTTTGATGCATAAGGAAAGCGGCTTTGTAGTCTCCCCGATTAAGGAGGGTTTCATCATACACCGGACGGAAGGAATATCCCAGGCTGATATTATTTACTTCATTCTAATCGACCGGTTCCACGGCAGCGATGCTTTTAACGACAGCTCGGCAGGCCCGGCAGCCGGCCCGGAGCAATACCACGGAGGGAATTTCGCCGGCATCGTAAAAAAGATCCCCTACTTGAAGCATCTCGGTGTTACAGCCTTGTGGATCACTCCGGTCTATCTGGGTATCGGCGGCATCCCCGGCGCGGCGGGGATGGCTGAAGGCTACCATGGCTACTGGGCGCTTGATTTTGAACGGATAGACACTCATCTTATTCCCGAAGCGGCGGATAACGGCAGGGATAAGTTAAAAATCCTGGTTGAGCAATTGCATGACAGCGGCATTAAAATTATCCTTGATGTGATTGTCAGCCATACCGGATACCATAATGAAAAGTACCGGGGTTACCCTCACCGCCTGCCCGCGCGCTGGTTTAAAAATCAGCAGGCCGGCATGCCGTTCGGTCTGCCGGCTTTTGATCACGGACAGGCTGAGGTCAGGGATTTAAATAACATTATCGATTGGATCGAAGATACGGGAATAGACGCCATCCGGTTGGATTCAGCCGGACATATTGACCAGGCTTTCTGGTACTATTTCAAGGCGTATGTGCGGGGGAAATACCGGAATATTTTTTTCCTGGGCGAGGTGCTGGATTTTGACGCGGATTCCGTGGCGCAGTATCAAAGAGAATATGATTTTGACTCTCTTTTTGATTTTCCTTTATGTGGCAATATTATTGATGTAATGATCCGGAATGAGGATAATAAGCCTCCGGAACACCGCAAGGGTATGGGTGCCATAGCCGGGCCGCGCGTCGCCGCCGCTCCTGAAACGGCCGGGGTGCTGGATACCGACTGGAAATATAATAATGCCAACCGCCTGGTCACTCTTGTGGATAACCATGATTTGGAGAAAAGAGTGATGAGCTGGGCGGTGCATTATGCGAACGGAGACAGGCGCGAGGCGGCGAAGCTGGTTGTTTATGTGTTATCGTTTTTGTTGACAACCAGAGGCATACCTCAGATATATTACGGAACGGAAATTGGCCTGGAGGGTGACCGGCAGGCGGGCGGGGACGCTTGCCTGCGCCTGGATATGCCGTGGGAAAAAATCGATCCGTCCACATTGGAACCATTCCCCGGCTATTATGTGGAAAGTTTCATTTACCGCAACCTGCGAAAATTAATTAAGATTCGCCGGGAAAACGAAGCTCTCCAATACGGCTATCTCTTCACTCTTTACTCCAGTTTTGATATCTATGTTTATATGAGGGAATTTCGCGGCAATACCATCATAGTGGGTTTGAACAACAGCAATGCCGGTAAGTCTGTTAATGTGAGCATTGCCGCAAACCCGAATGTGCCGGGCCGGATCAAGAAAAATTTGGCTGACCGCCGGATCATGGTGAATCTCATGGATGAATCCGGACCGGTTGAATACTCCCCTTCCGGCAGGTTGGAAATGAGCGTCAAAGGAAAGCAGGCGCTGATCCTTAAATTGGTTTAAAGCCTGTCGCCTAGACATGGCCTGCATACTATTTTCAATAGCACAGCTTGTTTTTATAAAGATAGGGAGAAAGGAATTCTTGCGCCAACCTTTTCATAATGTGATAATATTTAAATGCAAGGGGATGTCAAACAAGAATCAAAACTTGAAACGAGGCGGTAAGTTTGGAGCATCAGTTTGTCTGGAACAAAGTTAAATACTCCAATAAAATTGGTCTTAACCTGTCCGGAATTCTTTATGCTAATCAGTTTGCCGGGACAGTGGTGGTTGTTTGCCACGGCTTTACCGGCAGCAAGGAAGGCGGCGGACGGGCGGTCGCCATGGCGGAAGAATTGGGGCTGCGCGGCTATGCCACTCTGCTTTTTGACTTTAGCGGCTGCGGGGACAGTGAGGGTGATTTTGCCGATGTCACACTTACCCGGCATATTGGGGACGCAAAGTGTTCAGTGGACTATTGCCGGGAGCTGGGCTTCAGCAGGGTGATCACGGTAGGCCGGAGCTTCGGCGGTACGGCGGTTATTTGTCTGGGCAGGGCCGGCGGCGCTGTGGCGGGTGTTTGCACCTGGTCGGCGCCGGGCACGTTAAGAGAAATATTTACTCGTTTGCGTGTCCAGGCGATTGGCGAGGATATCGATATGATCAGATTGTCGGAGGAAGATAATGCGTTACGGATTAAAAAGAGTTTTATCACCGATTTGGACCGTTATGATGTATTCAGCCGGGCCGCTCTGATTGCACCCAGTCCGCTGCTGGTTATCCACGGGGGCGATGATCAGGTAGTCCCGGTAGAGAACGCCCGGTCAATTTATAACGCTGCCGGCGAACCGAAAAGAATGCAGATTATCCCGGAAGCCGACCACCAATTTACCGGGCGCCACCTGAAAGTATGGGAAGTGTTTTTTGAGTGGCTGGAAAAGAATTTTCCGGTTGTTCTTTGACATTATTTAGCCGCTTTGTTGCATTATAAATGATCAAGCATAATCAAATAATATTAAAGGTTGTTGTTCCGTAAAAAAAGGAGGTTGGGCTAATGAGCAGAAGGCGTGGAGGAGTAATGTCCGAAAGGCTTAAGTATGAATTAGCCGACGAGTTGGGTGTAGGCGGCGTGGTGCGCAGGGATGGCGGCTACTTCGGTAATGTTTCTTCGAAAAACTGCGGTAATCTGGTCAGACTTGCGATCGAACGGGCCGAACAAACCATGGCAGGGAACAACGGCCGGAAGTAAAAAAGGATGCCCCATACGGGCATCCTTTTTCATAAATACCCCTTAAATCCACGGTAAAACATGTAGTTTTATCGTTGGTTTGCTGTTTCTTTTTTTAATTTTGGTTAACTTAACGTTGATTTTGTGTTAAGTTATGATAATATACCAGAGGAAGAAACATTTTCTTTCCGGGGGGAGTCTGGTTATGTTTCAAAAAAAGAAAAACGATGTTTTTTTTGATAACTTGGTGATGATAGCGAAAAATCTTCAGCTTGCGATGCAGGTTTTCCGGGAAGAGATAACCAAGCTGAGTGATGCGGAAGAGTTTGCCCTGCAGCTCAAAACAGTTGAGGACATGGGCGACCATTATACACACGAGATTATTTTGGCATTAAACAGGACCTTCATCACTCCCTTTGAACGGGAAGATATCCTGGGGCTTACCTTGAAGCTGGATGATGTGCTGGATTGCCTGGAAGCGTGCGCTTCCCGCCTGGAGCTTTATAATATCATTGAAGCGGACGACTATATGATGCTTTTTGCGAAAAATATTGAAATGTGTATCCAGGAAATTGTTTACGCGATAAACCACCTGGTGGAAAAAAGGCTCACCGATATGGCCAATCATACCCGTAAGATCAACGAACTGGAAAATGTGGCGGACGACCTGCTCCGGGACGGCTTGAAAACACTTTTTTCCACTTGTACGGACGCGATTGAATTAATCAAACGGAAAGATATTTACGGCATGATGGAAGCTGTATCAGATTCCTGCGAGGACGTGGCTAATATTCTTGAAGGTATTATGATGCGAAGTTCTTAAAGGGGGGATTAATGTTGGACTCAACAGCAATCCTCATTGGTCTGGTCGTGGTCCTGGCGCTTTCTTTTGACTTTATTAACGGTTTTCATGACACGGCCAATTCGATTGCCACGTCAATTTCCACCAAAGCGCTTCCTCCCAGGATTGCTATTTTGCTGTCCGCCGCCATGAACTTGCTGGGGGCGATGCTTTTTACCGGGGTGGCCAAAACCATCGGCGGCAAGATAGCCGATCCGCTGCAGCTGGACCACGGCATGTATATTGTCGCCGCTGCTTTGCTCTCGGCCATTGCCTGGAATTTAATCACCTGGTATTACGGCATACCGAGCAGTTCTTCACATGCTCTAATCGGCTCTCTAACTGGAGCCGTTATCGTCGCCGGCGGGTATCAAGCGGTAAATTATAAAGGATTTTTCACTATTATTGAGGCGTTAATTATCTCGCCCCTGATTGCTTTTTCGGTTGGTTTTATAGTAATGAACTTAATCAAGATTATTTTTAAAAACGCCTATCCGGTCAAGTTGAACCGCCGTTTCCGCTTCCTGCAGGTGTTTACTGCCGCCTGGCAGGCATTCAGCCACGGCACCAACGATGCGCAAAAATCAATGGGTATTATCACTTTCGCTTTGGTGGCCGGAGGTCTGCAGGAGAACCTTGATGTGCCGTTTTGGGTAAAAAGTTCGTGTGCTTTAGCAATGGCGCTCGGAACTTCGGTTGGCGGCTGGAAAATTATTAAAACCGTCGGCACTCAGATTTTCAAGTTGGAACCTTCAAGCGGTTTTGCGTCTGACTTTAGTTCGGCATTGATAATCATTATCGCTACATTTTTGAAGCTGCCGGTTAGTACCACACACGTAATATCATCTGCGATTATGGGGGTGGGTTCAGCTAAGCGTGTTTCCGCGGTAAAGTGGGATACGGCTGAAAAAATCGTGCTTACATGGATGATCACGCTGCCGATTACGATGGTTTTTGCCGGTTTAACATATTGGATAATTTCTATAATATTTATTTATTAATACTAAATTATTAAATTAGCGTTAAAAATGAATGTTTCGGCTATATGAGGAAAATAAACAATAAGTTACAAAGCAATTTTGGAGTCAATATAAATGCCGTATTGGCAAGTTGAGGCACATTTAGGCGGAATAAAAGCGATCTATTAAGGTTATTTTAAGAATACACGATATTATTTAAAATATTTAATGATATCGCGATAATTATGGAGGTGGGGCGACACTAAAATTGGAGGGGTGATGCTTGAAGGGGAAAAAACGGGGTTTATTTGACGGTATTTTCTTGTTTTTGTCCGGAACACTAATTTTTTATAGTTTTTTATTTTCATCCGGATGCTATGTTGCAGTTAATGAATCACTGAGATTAAATTTCCCCGTTCCCATTTATTATCATAATACCACAGCGTGGTTACATCAAAGGATATACGATGATCAAGAAGCGTCTGTTAACGCTGTTTCCCAGGTTCAAGTTGTGCCGGGCGGCCAGTCGATTGGGGTTTTGCTCCATTCCCGGGGTGTGATGGTGGTAGGTCACTCAGCAATTCAGGACCAGTCCGGCAATAAGGTCAACCCTGCTGTCAGCGCCGGAATCAGCATTGGAGATGTGATCTTAAAGATAAACGGCGAGGATTTGAAAGGTGAAGAACAAGTGCGGGATCTGGTAGCCCGCGCCGGAGCCTCCGGACAAGCTTTGGACCTGGAGGTAAAACGCGGAGAAGATATTTTTTATGCAAAAATAAGTCCGGTTTACTGTTCGGAAACCTCACGTTACCGGATCGGTCTTCTGATTAAAGACAGTGCGGCAGGCTTGGGAACACTTACGTTTTATGAACCGGTAAGCGGGATTTATGGCGCGTTGGGCCATGTTATTAACGATCTGGAATCAATGGAACCGTTCAATTTATCAGAGGGAAAAATAGTTGGGGCAAGTGTTCAGTCAATTCACCGGGGAAAACGCGGCCAGCCGGGGGAAAAGATTGGGGTATTCCAGGACGACCTGCAAATTAACGGCACCATTTCAAAAAACACAAAACTTGGTATATTTGGCAACCTGCAAAAACCTCTTGAAAGTTATGGCAGTAACATGCTTATGACCGCAACACCGGCGAATCAAATTCACGAGGGACCAGCGGAAATCCTTACTGTATTGAAGGACGAAAAGGTCGAAAGGTTTTCCGTTGAGATCTTGAAAATTAACCTAAAAGCCGTGCAGGATGGTAAGGGAATAATAATAAAAGTCACGGATTCACGCCTTCTTGAAGAAACCGGGGGAATTATTCAAGGAATGAGTGGAAGTCCGATTATTCAAGACGACAGGCTTATTGGCGCGGTAACCCACGTTTTTGTAAATGATCCGACGAGAGGTTATGGGGTTCCGATGGAGTGGATGCTGCGGGAAGCGGGAATATTGCCAATAGAAAAAAATAACAAAATGGCAAGTTAATATATAGAATCTTGTTGATTTTTCGTACCAAGTTCTGCCATATTTTTAAAACCATATGAAGGAATTTTTTTTTTGCCGTCGAACTCTTTTGATAATAAAACAAATTACAAAATATAGAAATTGGGAGGCGGGCAAATTTAATGACGGGAAAATCAATAAGATTAATGATCGCAGATGATAATAGAGATTTCTGCGAATTGTTAAAAGAATTTATCAACCAGCAGGAAGACTTGAATCTTATAGGTATAGCCTATAATGGCTTGGAAGCGCTGCAAATGATTAAGGAAAACAACCCGGACATCATAGTACTGGATATCATCATGCCGCACCTTGACGGTATCGGGGTACTGGAAAAACTTGTATCGGACAGCACCGTCAATAAACCAAAAGTAATTATGTTGACTGCTTTTGGTCAGGAAAGTGTGACCCAAAAAGCTGTTGAGCTAGGAGCGGACTATTATATTTTAAAGCCTTTTGATTTTAATGTTTTGGCGACGAGGATTCGTCAATTGGCTGAAGGAATTAACATGACCCAATATATAACGCCGGTAAAACCGAAAAATCTTGATGTGGCTGTTACCAATATAATTCATGAAATGGGCGTGCCGGCGCATATAAAAGGTTATCATTATCTGAGAGATGCTATTTTAATGGTTATTAGTGAGGTAAACTTACTTGGCGCCGTCACAAAAGAGCTTTATCCAATGATTGCCATGAAGTATCAAACAACACCCAGCAGAGTTGAGCGGGCAATCAGGCATGCCATAGAGTTAGCCTGGGACCGGGGGAATGTGGAGATGATGACCAAGTTTTTTGGATACACGATTAACCTTGAGCGCGGCAAACCTACGAATTCGGAATTTATTGCCATGGTAGCCGACAAATTGCGGATTGAGACGAAGGTAAGTTAAATTGTTGATTTAGATTTATGTATATCGCATGGTATTTTATGTAAATACCTCTTGTTTATTGGTTTCCAGTAAATAAATTAAGAGGTGTATTCCCTTTTTACGACATGCCGCCTCGGGTTAACGCCCTGAAGCGGAATTTTTTTCATTATTATTGTGTATAGTCAGTATGTCAAAAAGAGAAACTTTATTGTATGATACTGGTAAGTTTTTATAATAATATTTTATCGCCGGTCTTGAAGGGGGTATCTAAATAGTGATCAGGGTTGCGGGGCTAAAAATGCTGGTTGACGAAGACAAATCAAAATTAAGGCAAGCCCTGTTGAAGAAACTCGGGATTAGCGGTCAAGAACTGCTTGACTATAAAATATGCAGGCGGTCTGTGGATGCCAGAAAAGCCGGCAAGATTTATTTTGTTTATACCATTGACGTAAAACTGGCTAATGAAGACCTTGTCCTGAAAAAGCTGAGAAATAACCGCGATATATCTGTCGCTCCCCGCCTGGCGTACGAATATGTGAAAACCGGCCAAAACAAATTAGCATACCGGCCCGTAATTGCCGGTACCGGCCCCGCCGGGCTGTTTGCCGGTTTGATTCTGGGCAGGATGGGCTACCGGCCGCTCTTGCTGGAGCGGGGCGGCGATGTTGACAGCAGGGTGACGGCGGTAAAAAGGTTTTGGGAAACCGGGGAACTGGACCCGGAATGCAACGTGCAGTTCGGGGAAGGCGGCGCGGGAACTTTTTCCGACGGGAAACTGACAACGCTAATCAGGGATTCAAGATGCCGCAAAGTGCTGGAAATACTGGTAGATGCCGGCGCGCCGGAAGAAATTGTTTACTCTGCCAAACCGCATATCGGCACTGACAAGCTGAGGGCGGTGGTGAAAAACCTGCGCGAACAAATTGTGGAACTGGGCGGTGAAGTCAGGTTCAGCGCTAAAGTAACTGATCTGGCAGTTGAAAAAGGTAAAATATCGGGGATTGTGATTAACGGAAACGAGGCGCTGGACGCTGATGTGCTGGTATTGGCCCTTGGCCATAGCGCCAGGGACACTTTTGAAATGCTGCTTGCCAGGGGGGTGGAACTAACCCCCAAGGCTTTTTCCATCGGGGTCCGCATTGAACACCCGCAGGAACTGATAAACAAGGCGCAGTATAAAGAATTCGCGGGGCACAAAAATCTTGCAGCGGCGGATTACAAGCTGGCTTACCACGCCGCAAACGGCAGGTCGGCTTACACTTTTTGCATGTGCCCGGGCGGTGTGGTGGTGGCGGCCGCTTCGGAAGAGGACTGTGTGGTCACCAATGGAATGAGTGAATACGCCCGTAATGCGGAAAATGCCAATAGCGCTTTCCTGGTCGGGGTAAATCCAGGTGATTTCCCCGGTGACCACCCGCTGGCCGGCGTGGAGTTCCAGCGAAAATGGGAAAGGGAAGCTTTCATACTTGGCGGCGGAGATTACCGCGCTCCGGCGCAACTAGTGAGCGATTTCCTGGCGGACAAGCCGTCAATTGGGCTGGGAACAGTAAAACCTTCTTACAAAAGAGGTGTGCGGCTATCCGAGTTAAAAGGCTGCTTGCCTGATTACGTGGTCGAAACGCTGCGCGAGGCGATCCCGGCGCTGGATAAGAAAATGCGCGGCTTCGCCCGGCCGGACGCCGTGCTGACCGGTGTTGAAACCAGGAGTTCATCACCGGTCAGGATAATCAGGGACGAAAACTTCGAGACACGGATCAAAGGCCTGTACCCGGCGGGAGAAGGCGCGGGGTATGCGGGGGGTATTGTGTCCGCCGCGGTGGACGGGATCAAAGTGGCGGAGGCTATTGCCCAAAAATATGCCCCCTTTTCTTAACTTGTTTGAGGTTGCTTAGCAAATACAAGCTTATAATGTGTAAATAATTGCGCTGCATTTAGCCCCCTGGTCTTCATTCCGTTCCCTCGGCAAACTTATTTTTAAAATTTCCGCAGTGGTAGGTCCGGGTTCTTTCTGTCATGTAAAAACAAAGTTATTATAAATGCAATACCACACAACACGGCACCTATAATGAAACAGTCGGAAATAGCCATAACCATCGATTGCTGGGCTACATACTTGTATAGCACGGACAGACTAAGAATCTGTCCTCCTTGTGCCCCAAGACCGGCATTTAACCCTATCCTCTGCAAGGCCGAAACCATATTCAAACCGTCCGGCTTATCCAAAACTACATTCTGAGCCAAATTAGCATAGTGAAAGGTATTACGCGTTTGCATTAAATTCGTTATGATAGCAATGCCAAAAGTGCTTGCCACACTCCGAATGACATTCCCCAGGGAAGAGGCGGTACCGGTTGATTCTTTCGGGATACCTACCATCCCCACATTAATGGCTGGTGCCAGCGCCAGCCCAAGTCCTATTCCGCGGATCGTTAACCAAAACATCATCGTGTTAAAAGATGTAGAAGCATTAAAGTCCTTCATAGCGTAAGATGCACCGGTCATAATCACCACGCCGATAAGGATCAGGTACCGCGCCCCATATTTATCAAAAAGCCTGCCGCCGATGGGCATAAATATTGCTGTAACCAAAGCTGACGGCAGCAAGACCAGGCCGGTTTGCATTGCGGTCTGCCCGAGTACGCTTTGCATTAAAAGAGGAAAAAGATAAATTGTCACTATCAAAGCCACTTGAATGAAAGAAGAAATAATCGTGGACAAAGTGAAAAGCTTATTTTTAAATAATCGCATGTCGAGCACCGGTTCCGGACACCGCAGTTCGTGAACTACCATTACCAGCAGGTTAACAATTCCAATAAACAGCATTACAACAATCACGGGATCTCCCCAACCCATTTGATTGCCCTTGCTTAAGGCAAATATTAGACAAAACAAGCCAACGCAGATGGTGGCAATACCTGCCGTATCTAATGTCGATGTTGAGTTTTTCTCCGTTTCCGGCAGCAATGCGACTCCCATAAATATGGCTAACAAACCCACGGGTACATTAATATAAAAAAGCGTGCGCCAGCTGGCCGCCTCAATAAGATATCCCCCCAAAGACGGCCCGATAGCCATAGTCGCCATGCCGGCAATCCCCCATACTCCCAGCACCATGCCGATTCTGGATATAGGGTTAATTCTAAAACAAATCGCCATGCCTAAAGGCATGATGATCCCCGCTCCTATCCCCTGCAGCACCCGGCTGACAATCATCATATTAAAATTAAACGATGTGCCGCATAAGAATGAACCCAAAGTAAACAGGGCTAGAGCAACAACAAAGGTTTTTTTATATCCAAATTTGTCCCCTAAATACCCAGCCAGGGCTATTACGATTCCCTGGGTCAACATGTAGGCCGTGAGTACCCATTGAATGTCGTTGGCATTCGTACCAAAGACAGCCATAAGCTTTGATATCGCAACGTTAACGATATTTCCGGTAAGACCTTGTAAAAAGGTTCCCATTATGATGACTGAGGTTGCAGACCAGTTAATCCTATCCTGTAATTCACCGGTATTCAAATCAAATCCCCACTTATTGAGTTTTAATGGTCACTACGGCGGACATACCCGGCTTTAACTTATTATCTTGCTGAACAACACTTATTTTCACAGGCAGGCGCTGGGCTACTTTCGTATAGTTACCCGCTGTGTTCTCTGTTGGTAAGATGGAAAAACTCGACTGAGTAGCTCCACCGATCTCTTCAACCTGACCATCGAAAACTATATTGGGGTATGCGTCGACGACAATGTTGACCTTCTCTCCAATATGTATCCGGGCTACCTTTTTTTCTTCAATGTTAGCTAAAACCCAGATCCGCTCGGGATTTACGATGGTAAACAAGGAGGTTCCCGCGCTGACGTTTTGTCCATTTAATGCAGATACTTTTACCACGCTTCCGCTGATGGGAGATTTAACGGTTGTTCGCTCCAATGTCAGCAGGGCATTATCATAAGTCGCTTTGGCCTGCTTTTCCTGGGCTGCATAGGAGGCGCTACCGGTTCCATCCAAGGTCTCCAACTGGGCTTGAGCAGCTGAGACGGAATCTTGGGCGGCATTTACATTAGCATTCGCAGCTTCCCAGGTTTTCACCGCTGTTTCATATTTAGTTGTACAGCTGTCCAAGGTTTCCTTGGAAATAGCTCCTTGCTGGTATAAAGCCGTATTATTGTCCAATATGCGCTTGCAATCTGCCATGGCCAATTTACTGATACCGGCTTGAGCAATGGCGGCAGATAAGGTGCTTTCTGCCTTGGCAACGGACATCTGAGCAAACTTAATATCGTTCGGCAGCTTAGTAACGGCTATTTTGCTAAGTTCCCATGCTGCTTCCGCCTGGGAAGCGCTAATAAGATATTGGGAAGCATCCAGCTTGGCCAACAGCTGCCCTGCTTCCACGTTATCTCCTTCTTGTACATAGACATCGGTAAGCTTACCGGAAACCTCGGCACTGATACTAACCAAATCTGCAGACACTTTCGCATTATCAGTTGTGACCGTAGTTTTTAGTTGAATGTACCAGCGAATGCCGAAAATAGCTACCGCGATTACGGCCAAGGTCAAGATACCAATACGGACTCCCTTGGATATCGGTTTTTTCTTCGGCTCCTCTATTGGAATATTAGCTGGTGTTATTGGATTTGGCATTCGTCACTGCACCCCTTGGTAATCCCTTTTATTATGGTTGAGATAAACAGCTCGATTTCCGGGCTCTGTAAATCAGCGGATATACGAGTAGAAAAATAATTTGCAAATCCTCCACTTGCCGAGAGAATCATATTGGTCAAAACATCCGGGTCGGACATAATAAATGTTCCTTCTGTCTGGCCTCGTTGAATGATCCCTGCAATGAGCTTTTTCTTCTGAGCATATAGAGCAAGTAAACGGCTATCTGCAGGATAATCTCTAAAGGGAAAAGTTGCTCTGACCTTCGGACGCCATGGGTATCGGCGAATAAATTCAATTTCAAGCTTTATATAGTTCCTCAGCGCTTGAACAGGAGCAGTCTGCGACAAACATTTCTCTTCGATTAAACGACATTGTGTCTTCAGGACCTTGGAAAAAACCTCCATTATTAGCTCTTCCTTGTTTTTGAAATACTGATAAATGGATGCTTTGGCAAAATCAGATCTTATGGCTATGTCATCCATAGTAATTGACTCAAATGTCTTCTCGTTAAGAAGTTGATCGGTAGCTTTAATGATACTTTCCCGCCGAGATTCCCGTTCCCGCTCATGCCTGGCTCTCATTTCACCACCTCCAATACTCTTGGTTGCCATAAATAACTATAATTTATAATTATGAACGCTATTCGTATCTCCGTCAATAAAGTTTTTGCCATCAAGTCATATAGCTTTTGGTCATCAACGCTTTGGAGAATTCATTTGACTGAACCGGGTAAAATTTGATCATTTAGAAATGTTACTATAAAATTGTGGTAGAAGCTTACAGGTTACCAAAGAGCGAATTTGTGTGACTGATTGAGGTTATTCCAGCCGGAGGTTTTTGAGCATGTCTGTAGAATTATTGACGAGAGTCGCAGTGATCGGCGGCGGGGCTGCGGGCATCATGGCCGCTATTGCGGCCAGGCATGCGGGGGCCGGTGTAACGATTCTGGAAAAGAACCAGCGGGTTGGCAAAAAAATTCTGGCCACCGGAAACGGCAGGTGCAACCTGACTAATGTCGGCCTTGAAATCACAAATTATCACGGAAAAGACCCGGAATTCGCCAGGGAGGCACTGAGCCGGTTCAATGTGCGGAAAACCATAGATTTTTTTGAATACCTTGGCATAACCCATAAAGTAGAGGATGGCGGCAAGGTTTTTCCCTGTTCCGAGCAGGCTTCCAGCGTGCTTGACGTAATGCGTTACGAACTGGATGAAACCGGCGTGAAGGTAATTTGCGAGGCTGATGTTAAAGAGATCAGGAAAAACGCGCGGGAGTTTGTTGTTAACCTGGCGGACGGGCGAGCAATCCATGCTGACCGGGTTATTATCGCGACTGGCGGGAAAGCGGCCCCGCAGCTTGGTTCCAACGGGAGCGGCTATGTCCTGGCCGAAAAATTCGGGCACAAGATTATTAAGCCATTCCCTGCGCTGGTGCAATTAAAATTAGCGGCAAAATTTTTAAAACAGGTCAAGGGGATAAAATTCGCAGGATATGCGGAGATTATTGTCAATAACCGGCCGGTTGCCGGTGCGCGCGGGGAAATACTGTTTGCCGAGTACGGCGTTTCCGGCCCGCCAATCCTCAGTCTGAGCCGCAAAGCGGGCGAATATATGCAAAAAAATCAAAAAGTGCACCTGAAGTTAAGTTTAATCGACTATCTTTCCGGGCGGAAACTGGAAGAGTACCTGTCCAGGCGTTTGCAAACGAGGCCGGAAAAACCCCTGGCTTTCAGCTTCGTCGGATTTATTAACAAAAGGCTGGCCCCCGTTGTTTTGCGCGAGGCCGGGATTGCCGACGCAAACAAGCCGGCGGGCCGGATTACCGCCGGGGAACTCGGCAATATAGTCAGGATTCTTAAGGACTGGCGTTTTGAAATAACCGGCACCACTTCCTGGCCGAACGCCCAGGTTTCCGCGGGAGGCGTGGATGTCGCGGAGGTAAACGCGCAAACCCTGGAGTCAAAGATTGTTTCAGGACTATACTTTGCGGGAGAAGTGCTGGATATTGACGGCGACTGCGGCGGTTTCAACCTCCAGTGGGCCTGGTCGTCCGGCTATGTGGCGGGTGAAAGTGCGGCGGCCAGGTTATGAAGAAACGGTAGGGAACAAGGCATGCCGGTTGATCATAAAGAATCGTTGCTTAATTTGGCCAGAAACGCGGACGAAAGGCTTTTTGCCGCGCGATGTCTTGACTATGTCCGCGCGGTGGTGAAAGCGAAAAAGGCTGTTGTGCTTACGGGGTTTCTTGATCCCGGTCAGGCGGGCCTGCTGGAGGATATCTGCCAAGGGTTCGGAGGCGCGCGAGCCCTGCTCTGGGGCAGGTACCGGGAGGCGGAACGACGCCGGGCGCTGGTAGTGGCTGAAGATAATCAATGGTATGAAGAAGACTACAAAGTGGGAATTTTACAGATAGTGCCTTTGCGGACGGACAGTCTGCCCGGTCACCGCGATTACCTGGGGTCCTTGACGGGTTTGGGAATCAACAGGGATAAAATAGGTGATATTGTCCGGCAGGAAAAAGGCGCGGCTATTTTTGCCGCCAAAGAAATATTAACTTTTCTAACCCAAAATTTGCATAAAGTCGGCCGGTATCCGGTAACAGTACGGCTATTGGATGAAGCCGGGTTTATATTCAGCGCGCCGGAACTGGTCGAGAAAGTGGTTACCGCCGCCTCGCCTCGCCTTGACGCGCTGGTTGGCAAGGCTTTTAACCTGTCGAGAGCCGATTCAACAATACTGGTGCAGCAGGGGAAGGTTTTTCAAAACTGGCGCCAGCAGGTCAACCCGGCAAAACCGGTTGCCGCGGGCGATGTGATCTCTTGCAGGGGGCGCGGGAGGTTCCGGGTGCTTAGATGTGCCGGTGTGACCAAAAAAGCGCGCGAAAAATTTATTTTGGGATTCGATCCCGAATACAAATAATTATGTGGAAGGAGGTTTATATTTTGAAGAAGATGGGCAGTTTGCCAACCAGAAAGGAAATTCCGGAGCAGTACAAGTGGCGGCTGGAAGATATATACGCGACTGATGAACTGTGGGAGCGGGATTTTCAGCAGATTCAGAAGATGGCCGGTGAGGTTGAATCTTATAGAGGGAAGCTCGGACAGTCGGCAATAACCCTGCTGGCAGTATTACAGGCGGAGGAGCGCCTGCAGGAGCTCATGGAAAAAGTTTATGTTTATGCCCGCATGCGCCGGGATGAGGAAAACAGCAATCCTGTCTATCAAGCGTTGACGGACCGGGCCGACAGTCTGAACACCAGCGTGGAAGCAACGCTTTCCTTTATCGTGCCTGAGATACTGGCTATCCCCGCAGACATCCTGCAGCGCTTCCGGCAGGAAGAAAGTGCCCTGGCGCGCTATCATTTTGCCCTGGATGAAATTCTCCGGTTCGCGCCGCATGTCCTGTCCGCGGCGGAGGAACAGATCATTGCCCAGGCGGGAGATGTGATCCAGGCGCCTGCCAATATTTTTAAAATGATTAACAACGCCGATCTCACTTTCCCTTCCATCCATGACGAAGAAGGGAAAGAAGTGGAAGTCACCCACGGACGTTATCTTCAGCTAATGGAAAGCGGAGACCGCCGGGTCCGGCAGGAAGCCTTTGCAGCCCTTTACTGTTCTTACCGGAAATTAAAAAACACCCTGGCTGCCACGATCAGCAACAGTGTGAAAAAAGACGTGTTTTATACCAGGGTGCGGAAATATCCTACCACCATGGAAGCAGCCCTCTTTTCCGACAACATCCCGCCGGCCGTATACGATAACCTTATTGCCACGGTGCGGCACAACCTGGGTTCCATGTACCGCTACGTGGCTTTACGGAAAAAGCTGCTCGGGCTGGCCGAGTTGCATATGTATGACCTGTATGCTCCGATGGTGAAGGATGTGTCATGGGAAATCCCATACGGGGAAGCTGTGGCGCTGGTCCGGAAAGGACTGGCCCCGTTGGGCGATTCTTACGGGGAAACCATGGCCCGCGGGCTGACTGCGGGGTGGGTGGATGTTTATGAGAGCAAAGCTAAAACCAGCGGCGCTTATTCCTGGGGACCTTATGGGGTGCACCCTTATGTGTTGCTGAACTACCAGGATAATCTCAACAGTGTTTTCACGCTGGCGCACGAGCTGGGGCACGCCATGCATTCCTATTATTCATACCGGGAACAGCCGTACGTCTATGCTCACTACAAGATTTTTACGGCGGAAGTGGCTTCTACGGTTAATGAGTCTCTGCTGATGGCTCACCTGCTTAATATTGAAACCGACCGGAATAAAAAGTTGTACTTGCTGAACCATTATTTGGAGGAATTCCGGGGTACGGTTTTCAGACAGACCATGTTCGCTGAATTTGAAAAAATTATCCACGAAAAAGTTGAAGCCGGAGAAGCCCTGACCCCCGCTCTTCTAAGTGAAATATACCGCCAGTTGAATGTCGACTACTACGGACCCGGTATTGTTGTCGATGAGGACATAGACCTGGAATGGGCCCGCATTCCTCATTTTTATTCGGCTTTTTACGTGTACAAATACGCCACGGGCTTCTCCGCCGCTACTTCGATAGCGCAGCAAATCATTGAAAAAGGAGAGCCAGCGGTTTCCCGTTATTTGAATTTCCTGAAAATGGGCGGTTCTGGTCACCCGCTTGATTTATTAAAAACCGCCGGGGTGGATATGACCACGCCTCAACCGGTGCAGGACGGGCTCGATTTATTCACCAAACTTGTGGAACAGATGGAAACAATGACATCTTAGAATTTATTTAATTATTTATGGAAGGCATTTTTATATGGCTGGTATAACCCAATCTGAATTAATAAAAATTCAACGGTTGGTCGGCCCGGTTGAACAGGGACAGCTTATTCATGTGGATTGTTTCGCCGGTGAGAAGGTAGGTGTGTTTATGCCGGTGACCGGGCCTTGCTATTACGCAATTTCGCCCCGGCATAAACATCCTTCTTATATGTTCACCCTTGCTATTAATGACCGGACTGCTCTAAAGATTGGTGAAGATATTATTCAGTCTCCGCAGGGGGAAATTTTAGCGCTGTCACCGGGCATCCCTCACCATGAGGTTTATTACGGTCAACATCCGAGATATGTGGCAATTCTTATTGATAAAGATTTTTTTCAAGAGCAGTTGCTGGCATACCCAGTCACTCAGAATATTGTTTTTTGCGGAGCGGTATATGAATGTTTGCCTGCTTTATTATCAAGGCTCAAGGATTTCATGATCGAAATTGATGAGAAGATGCCTGGTTTTGAAGTTGTCGTAAAGGCGCTCAGCATCGAAATATGTCATTTGATAATTAGGAGCATATTTAATATTAATGGTAAGAAAGACCGGATTAAACATCGATTTGAAATAGACAAAACTATTGATTATATGCATTCTAATCTATGGCGAAAGATATCTGTTGGGCGGCTGGCGGGGATAGCCAACATGTCCCCGTCACATTACGCGAGAATTTTTAAAAGAGAAACCGGTCAAACACCGATTAGTTATTTAAATCATATCCGTATGGACCGCGTGAAAAAACTTCTGCTGGAAGGGGAGAAGTCAATAGCGGCTATCGCCTGCGAGTGCGGATTCAACAGCGCCGCCTATTTATCGTCATGCTTCTATAAGTTGTATAAAATGTCTCCCTCTGATTATCAAAAGGGTTTGGAAAAAGGCAGTATTCCTAAACAACAGGGCAGGATATTTTAAGGACTGCCACTTTGTCATGTAGTATAATTGTCCTAACATGCCAGAGGGGGGAGTAGGTCATGGATTTACGTGAAGTCATAGAATTCGCCAACAAAAATCAAGTTTGTTACGTCGCCACTAGCGAAGGGGATCAACCCAGGGTGAGGGGATTTCTGATGTGGTTTGCCGATGAAACTGGATTTTACTTTCATACTGGTGTCCCAAAGCGTATTTACAGACAGCTGGTTAATAATCCTAAAGTGGAAGTTTGCTTTTTTACCCAGGGGGCTGCTGAAAGAGCGGAAAGAATGTTGAGAGTTACCGGCAAAGTGAAGTTTGTGGACGACCCCGGGCTCAAAAAAAGGCTGGTTGAAGAGCGGCCTTTTTTGAAAGCGATAGTTTCGGGTGATGATGACCCCAATTTGGTTATATTCCGTATATATTCAGGTGAGGCGCGTTTTTGGACCATGGAGAACAATATGAGGGAAAATGAAGTTGAAGTTGTTCATTTTTAATAAAATAATATAATCCTTCCAGCATTCAGGCTTTTATTTGATGAGTTTTTATCGCGACAGATTATCTGTCGCTTTTTTGTTATCGGTAATTGGCCGTCTCAAGCCCTGCTGAATAATTGGAGTTTACCAATAGTAGAAGATTATACTAAAAACGTTAATTATTTTTAATATTTACATTGCTAAAGTTATATTATATAATTTATTAAATTTAGTTGAAATGGTAAATAATAGGCAGAAAAGCCACTAATTTAAGGGAGATAAGTTGGGCTTGAAAGGACTTTTGACATCTTTGGGCAGG
>JGI11944J13513_1000468_pt1 | contig 39272 bp, 41 predicted proteins | sample TerdegcoTASludge_FD_13513 | JGI IMG/M metagenome (IMG submission 13513) | reverse complement strand
TATACTGTATGACAAGCTGCAACAGCTAGTGTAAAGTAAAGGTAAAAGAGGGACAAGTTAGAGATAAGTGTCGTTTTGAGTAGAATTATGCAACAAAGCATATTGATATAAGATTAAACTCAAAAGAAAATGAAAGAATAGCGATTTTGTGAATCTTTTATTACATGACCCTTCTTGTGCATCCAATCAAGTAAATCCTTTATATCATATTCATCTTTGAATAATCCAGTTGGGCTAACCTCTTGAAATATTTCAAGTGCAGTTAAATTAGGATTATTAATCAAGATAGATTGGACAACATTATATCTTTGATTTGATTCATAATCAGATAGTGAATTAATTTCTTTCTTAATAGAAGGTTCGTTTATCAGTCTTTCAAAATTATCAATAGTGATCTTTCTTGAATCTTTGAGGAATTTATTTGTTATTTCTTTGGAATTTTCTGCTCTAGCAAAGGATTGTGCCAATCTCTTAAGATTCTGACCAGTCTTATTAATCATTGAACGTATTATTGATTCCCTTGTTATATCCTGTCTAAATTTGTCTGACAAAATTATGTCTAAATCCTTTGATATAAGCTGAATTAAATCACGGTATTCTTTATCATAATTTTTACCTTCTTTTGGGTTATTGTGATGTGCGTTAACTACCTGGATCCATAAATTCTCATCAATAGAATTGAGTAAAGGCCTAACATACATATCATCTTCAGTTAACAATTGGTCTATATCCGATAAAGTGATTTCCGTCAAAGTAAAATTTCTAAAAGTCTCAACAATTTTTTGTCTCCTTGTACCTTCGTTTACCTTTATCGATGAAAAAAGGGAATACTCCCCAAGAAAATTATTTCTTTTTGCAAGTGATTGTATCAATTTACTGTAATTTTCTGAATAAACTTTGGAAAGAATATTATTGCCAAGTTTTGGTTTTTCAGCTAATTGATATAAAATGCCATTTGAATCAAAACTTATTCCTCCAATAACTTTCTTAGGGGGATCGATGTCCCTATATTCTGGGGGCACCATCATTTGAATAATCTTCATTAATTCCATTGCAAGTTTAGAATTCCAAGAAAGAGAGGATAAAGATATACCACCAAGTTTTCCATTATAGGGGGCACTTAGAATTGGCGCTTGGAATGACTTTGAAATTTCTTTATCTAGTGGTAAGTTATCAGATAATAATTTTTCAATTATTCTTTTTTCAAAAGGAACGTCCAGATAAATAGAATCAGATGGGAGCTCCTCCCATTCCTCTATTAATATCCCAGAATCACTTTTTTGAAGTTTCGGATTTACTATATATATCTTCTTTGATTTTGTTATCTTAATCAAGCTGTAATTATCCGGCATCTTGATATTGTTAGGAATAAATCCTATATTCAGTGCAATAGGCGTGTTGAATAATGCTGAAAGTCCTATAGGTTTAGCCCCAAGCATAGATTCAATTACAACTTCCCAAGAAGAGTCGATATTCAAAGGAACTACATAAAGAGATATTTCTTCTAAATCTTGGCCACTTTCTAAGCGATTAAAATTTTTGAACCATTCTTCAATGACTAAAATTCTCTTCTTTTCATACTCTAAGAATTCAACATTAATGAATTTCCGATCCCAAGGATATTTAGAATATGTTGGATTTTTTCTCCACAAATAATAATCATTTAATCGTAATCCCTGATATGTCATTTTATCCTTCAATAATAATAATTATGCTACATATATAAAATTAACACAACATATATTAAAGCAAGTAATTTCATTTGTAATGGGTAAGAAGAAATGAAAATATTTGAGTATAAACCAATTGGTGGAAAACTAATCAGCATTTCTTTCAATTATTCAAATAGTATATTTTCAGAAGTAAAGATTTATGGGGATTTTTTTATATTTCCTGAGGAAGCAATAGAAATCTTAGAAAAATCAATTGAAGGAAAGAGTTACAGTGAATTATCCGATACAATTGATAATTTTCTGTCATTAGGAGTAAGATTTTATGGGATTACAAAGCAGGACCTTATAGAAGTATTTAGAGGAGCGATAAATGAAAAGTAAAACTATTTGCTATCCTTCAAAAAAATCTTTTCCAAGTATTTCTATTACTGGAGAAAATTGTTTTTTCTCGTGTAGCCATTGCAATCGTAAATATTTAAAATCAATGATGAGTATTAATCAAGAAGAATTATTCCAAAAGGCAGTTGAACTAAAAAATAGGGGTGCCATAGGGCTTTTAATTAGCGGAGGATATAATCAAAATGGAAAAGTCCCTATTGATTATTCTATTCTCAAGAAAATAAAAGACAATACTGACCTTATAATCAACTTACATCCTGGATTTGTAAATAAGGAAGATGCTAAACAAATTAAGGAAAGTGGAATTGATGCCGTTTCAGTTGACTTTGTTGGAAGTAACGATACGATAAATAATATATTAAAAATCCCATTTACAGTCAATGATTATGAAATGAGCCTAAAGTATTTGATAGAAGAAGGCGTTAATACGATCCCCCATATATGCATTGGACTTGATCAAGGTAATATTGTAGGAGAGTATAAAGCTATTGAAATAATAAAAAAATATAATATAAAATCACTTACACTTTTAGTTCTTATAAAAAACGAAATGCAAAAGATAAAACCAATTCAGTACGACATTGATTCAATAAAAGATTTTATTAGATATGCAAGAGATACCTTACCTAGTCTAAAACTTTCTTTGGGCTGTATGCGACCAAGAATAAAAGAGCTTGAAGATATTGCTTTAATATTCGATAATATTGTAAATCCCAATAGCAATATGATTAAACTTATAAGAAATGAATATGAAATAATTGTAAAAGAAATATGTTGTTCTTTATGCTAGTGGTCCTATGGAAAATATACCCTCTATAGATAACAGCGCTAACATCAAAAAAATCTTGAGGTGTGCTTTTGACCTTACGGATCTAGAAGTTAGTATTTTATTGATGCTCCCTATTGATGGTTTAAGGGTAAAGGAGATTTATCAAAAACTAAAAAAGGATAGGACAACTATACAAAAATCATTGAAAAATTTATTGGATAAAGGATTGATTTTTAGAGAATCAAAATGCTGTGTCCAAGGAAAAAGAGGGAGATATTTTGTGTATAAACCTATAGAACGTGAAGAAATTAGAAAAAAAGTCCTTTCAAATATAGACAAGTGGTATGAGGGATTACAAGAATCTGTAAAATCAATTTAACTATTATATGAAAAAAATATCACACCAAAGATTTTTAAGCAATTATTTCCCCTTTAAGTTTAGGTGAATAAAATGGGAAAGAATACAATTGAGCTAACGGATGCAAACTTTGATCAGGAAGTTATAAAGTCTAGTAAGCCAGTTATAGTTGATTTTTGGGCTACATGGTGTGGACCATGCCAGATGATAGCTCCTGTTATTGAAGAGCTTGCAGGGGAACATCCAGAATGGAAAGTTGGCAAGTTGGATGTCGATAAAAATATGTCAGTAGCGCAGAAATACGGTATTAGAAGTATACCATCAATTGCAGTTTTTAGAGAAGGAAAAGTATTCGACATGATAGTTGGATTCATGCCAAAAGAAGAGCTAGTAAAGAGAATACAGAGAAATGTTTAATTTTGTTTAATATTATTTTTTAGCTTATTTTATTTGAATTAAAAAAATATTATATTATAATACCTTCCATCTTACGGTTGTAAATACCGGGCCTCTGATATCAATCTTTCCCTTTCCCCTAAGATACTGGTGAATATATGTAGGTAATGAGAGATTAATATCAGAAATACTTCTGACTATAGGAATTCTCTCTTCGTATTCCCCTTGTTCTTTTGTTGTTTCGATTTTTGACACGACTTTTCTAAAGAAAGCTTCAATATACGAAACTTTGGTATCAACACCGTTCTTAATTATTTTAAGGGAATTTTCATCTTTAGAATCGGGAAGTATTCCGACCATAGCTTTTTCTAAGACATAAATTTGATTGAATCCTGCAGGCCCTATCAGTTTAGTATTCTCCTCAGGCTCAACTATCTTTACTTCAATTTGTCTACCTAAGAAATCTCCCTTATAAGAAGTGAATTCACATGGTGATTGTACGTCTTTGTTTTGTCTTGCAGTCTCAAGCAATAGTTTTAATAACTTCTCTCCGTCCGGTGTTTTTATATCTTCAACAAATTCGATAGATTTTGCAATGTCTTGGTCTGAGAATTCAACTTTGTAAAACTGAGGATATATCAACTCACGAATATCATTTACACCACTTCTAATCATAGAGATTCTCTCAGCGCCCTGACCAATATTTAGGACATCATAAGGAATCTTATATTTCTTTAAGACTTCTTTAGAGTAGAGTCCAAAATCAGCAATCTCTATCCAGTCACCTAATTTGATAAAAGCTTCGTGTTCAGTTCCAGCCTCGTAATAGCTTGCACTCCTCTTTTTGACCTTGAATTTAACTTTGTCAAAACCGAGTTTTTCTGTAAAATTTGTTACAATCTCCTTTCCTAGCTCAGGAGATATTTCTTTGTCCATAACAACGCATGATGCTGAAAAATGACTTCTAAGATGTGTCTGGTCTTCTCTCTGCTCACGCCTGAAACATCTATCAATTGAGAATAACTTTAATGGAAGCTCACTTCGCCCAGCAAGAGCCTGTAATGTAATAAACCACCCAGAAGTCATGTGTGATCTCAAAGTAAGATTTGTTGGAACAGGTATTAAATCTTTAAACTCTTTGAATAAATCCAATATCCTTTCTGCATCGCCAAATTCAATCCCGAGTCCTTTAGATATTGACTCAACAAAATCGTCACCTTCAATATTTCCTCTCTTGTAATCCTGTAAAGTCCTTTCAAGATTTCTAACTCTTCTCTCATCAAACTCAACTATTTGAGATATTTTATCTTTGACCTCTTTTGAAAGCCCTACATTAGGTCTTGGAAGACCTGCAAGATAGTAAACTCTATCTAATATTGCTGGAGTTTCTGAACCCCATTGTTTGTACATATCTTCGTCTGTTATAAATAGTGGATTGAATACTTCATCAAATCCAAGATCAAGATAAATAGTTCTAAGGAGTGAAATAGTATCCTCTAAAATATGTGATTTACCCATAAACTAGCCCCTCTCCAGGTTCAGCTTCTTTCTTTTGTGGAACTGCAGAAACTACAGGTATCGGAACTGGGCATGGAACATTAATATCTTTTGAAACTCCTACTGCCTCAACGAAACACCTGTAAAGTATTGAATTATGGACAAAAAGGAATTTCCCACTGTCAAGTCTTTTCCGTTCTTTCCACTCATTCATTATTTCTTCTTTGTCAGGTCCCTCGTAAACAAAAACGCCTTCAATTTTAATTGAGCAAACATTGGGGGTGTAATTACAACAGAAGACAAATTCCATAAATAAATTATTCGTATTATTTAGATATGCATCTGTCAAAGTTAAATTACTTGAAATACTGACAGAAGGAGACCCCTCATCAACTCGAATAAATCTCTTGGCCTCAATGCCAGTTAAAATTACGCCTCCCATAATACCATGCCTCAATAAGATATTTTGTATATAAGATTAACTTATTGGAAATCAATTTCTAGACAAAAGTACAACCCTTGAATCAGATGCAGAATCAACTGATTTATAACCTGATTTTTCTTCCAAGTCCTTACAAAACTCAAGAATATCTTCAAATGTAGGCATATTTTCTATTTCAAGCCTCTTTCGGGAATAGCCAACAAACATATAAGCTTTGGCTTCAATGAAATCAGGTTTAGATTTTTCTATTAATTTTGCATAATTATCGACATCGGCCATGTTATAGTCTTTAACAAGAGTAAGCCTTAGTATCCTTCTTTCAGTTTTAATTTTTGGAAAAAGTTCAAGAGATTCATTAAGTTTCTCCCAGCCATTTTTTATCTGAGGATTACAAACATGTTCATAAGTTTCTTTAGTTGGTGCAGGTAAAGTAATGTAAAGATTATCAGGATATGAATCCATAGAGGAAAGAACTTCAGGTGTTGTTCCGTTTGTTACTAGGAAAGTTGAAAAATTTCTTTTTCTAAATCCCTCTATTAATCCAGATATTTCCGGGTAAAGAGTTGGTTCCCCGGCAAGAGAGATTGCAACATTATTGGGATTTTCTGCCTCTTTTAATTTATTAATATCAACTTTCTCTAAAAATCCATGGTACCCAGATAGAAGTTCTCTTTGTGCTTCTATGCATCCCTCAATTATAGTTTCAGGATCGTAATATTTGGAAGGTTTCTCTTCGTTGTATTCAACTGGCCTCCAACAAAATAAACACTTGTGGGAACACCAAGCAACTGAGGGGGTCATCTGAAGACATCTATGGCTTTCAATTCCATAGAAACGTTGTTTGTAACATACTCTGCCTTCAGTTAAACTTTTTTTTGTCCAGTGGCAGATTTTTACTGCACTATTTGCCCCAACAATCTTGTATTTCTGTCTCTTCAGTGTACTCCACACATTCTCCATTGGTAGTTCCTCCGAGCTCCTGAACAAAATACTCGACACACTTCTTTAAACCTTCTTCCATATTTCTTTTGCCATTTGCACCGGCCGCACCTTTATGGCCGCCACCTTCCCCATCAATTATAGAAGCAACTTGAGACATTATCTTTGCTAGATTTATTCCTCTATCAAGTACTGCTTTCTTAGCACGACCGCTAATCCTTACCTCGGACCCATTATCTGCTCCAACGAAGGCAACATCTGCACCAGTCGATAGAATAGCCTTTGCAGAAAGAGCTTCACAACTAGAAACATTTGAAGTTGCAACAATAAAGTCAGAAATACTGTAAATCTTCATTCTCTGATGGGCCTTTAGAATTGCAATTTTCTTTGAAATGTCATCTTCAACTTTTAAAAGGTCATCGACATCGGATATATGGTAACCTTTCTTGAAGATATGTATCAGAGTTTTTAATGTATTGACGTCTGAAAATCTCATGTGCCCAGTATCTGTAACAATTCCAGTTAGAATCCCTCTAATTAATTTATCACAGTCAAGATTTTCTTTATTTAATAGGCCCTCGTCTTTCATTTTAAGCATTATGTCAAATATTATTTCTGCAGTTGAAGTTCTTTCTTTATTGAGGCAATAAGTGTACTTTTTACCTTTAAATTTACTTGTTTCAAAAGTTTCATGGTGATCTATGGATATCAATACTTCAGCATTGTCAAGCATTCGTTCAAAAATACCAAGTTGAACAGGAGTAGAAGTGTCAAGTATTATCAGATTCTTGTTATCAGTTGGGGCTGTTACTATAAAATCTCCAAGGTTTGAAAGGAGATTTTTTGAAAGATTATTTAATGTTTCAGTGCCTATTATTACTTTTTTGCCTTGTGATTTCAATAGCTCCTTTAGAGCTATTCCGCTTCCAACTGCATCTGGATCAGCGTTTTGGTGAAGAAGTATTATATAATCGTCTTGTCGCAATAATATTTCCATTAATCTAGTATACTCTACATTAGACAACATTTATTCATTCTCAACAAAATATTCACCGGTTTAACCGGAGGAGGGTTGACCACCTAAAGCCTTCTGAAGATTTTTCTGCATCTCTTCAAGCTTTTTCTTCACTCTATCCTCTTGCTTCTCAATAGTTTTTATCCTGATGTCAATGGACTCCTTCTTTTTGTTGAGATCTTCTAAAAGATCAGCTTTTTCAGACTTTATTAAAATACTGCCAATACTCTTGTAAACAACGGGATTCTCTGTTTTTGAAAGCTCGCTCAATGCGGCTTCTGTTTCACTCATTTCAATTTTTAAAGATTGTAATTGGCTAACTATAATTTGGTACTGACTCTGCAACTGTTGAAATTGCATTAGTTCCTGTTGTATATTCTCCGGAATATTCTGCAAAATACCACCTCAATATTGTATATAACAAAATTTGAAATAGAGTAATTATAAACCTTTGGGTGGCATAAGTTTATATAACTGCAAGAGAAATTAGGATTTATGAGGGCACTTTACGTTGGAAGGTTCCAGCCTTTTCATCTAGGACATCTTCATGTTGTAAAACTAATTTTGAATTCTTCAAAAGAGATAATTATAGCTATAGGAAGTTCACAGGTTTCTCATACAATCCAAAATCCCTTTACTGCAGGCGAAAGATTTCTCATGATTAAAAAAACCTTAGAAACAGAAGGAGTTGATCTAAGGCGAGTTCATATTTTACCTGTACCGGATATATATAGAAATGCATTATGGGTAAAGCATGTTGAAACCATTACGCCACCTTTTGATGTAGTCTATGCAAACGAACCAGTAACAGTTAGACTTTTCAAAGAATCGGCTTATGATGTAAGAGGTCCTGAATTTTATAAAAGAACAATTTATTCTGGTGAAGAAATAAGAAACAGAATTTTAAACAAGGGAGATTGGGAAAGCCTTGTGCCTAAAGCAACAGCAGAGGTCATAAAGGATATTGACGGAGTAGCAAGACTATTTGAGATAATTAAGTCAGATAAAAAAGAAACTTCGTACCAAGAAATGGCAAATTCAATTTAGTCGAAAATTTTAAATATTGCTTTTTAGTAGATCAAAAGGTTTTCATATGGAACATAGAACTATATTTACGGCCAGAGAGATATCTGAAATGGCAATTGCTATAGCTCTTTCAACAGTTCTGAGTTTCATTAAAGTATTCCAGATGCCACAAGGCGGATCAATTACAGCCGGAAGTATGATTCCAATAATCTATCTAGCTCTTAGAAACAGACCAAAAGTTGCTCTTACTGGCTCTATTCTTTATGGAATTGTCCAATTCATGGTTGAGCCATTCTTTGTTCATCCAGCACAGTTCATTTTAGACTATCCCCTAGCATTTGGAGCACTAGGCATTGCTACTTTCATGAAAAAATATCCATTTATTGGCGCAGGTATTGGAGTTTCTTTAAGATTTATTTGCCACTTCCTTTCAGGATTCATATTTTTCGGGATGTACGCACCTGAGGGAATAAATCCAATATATTATTCAGCAATTTACAATGGGTCTTATTTGATCCCAGAACTTGTCGTAACAGCGATATTTATTTATATTCTCTCTAAGAAGAAACTCATAGATGCTTTCAAATAAAAAAACCCTAATAATCTTAAGTGAATCTGAGCCATGCGATCTAGATGGGAGTTTCGATACTGTTTTGGTATCTGATGGTGGTTACAAGACAGCTAAAAAGATGGGCCTTAATATTGATGTTCTTCTCGGAGATTTTGACTCAATAACATCTGAAGAGCTAAATGAAGCAAAAAATAAAGGAATCAAAACTATATCTTTTCCCTCAGATAAAGACAAGACTGACGGAGAGATTGCAGTTGATTATGCAATATCCCTAGGTTCAAACGAAATAGTAATCCTAGGTAGTTTCAAAGAGGAGCTTGATCATGCATTAGGCAATCTATTCTTGCTTTTTAGAATAGATAAAGTTGGTATAACTTCGAAATTACTAACTCAACTTTATGAAATAGAGATTATAAATTCTAAAAAAGAGTATATTGGAAAACAAGGGCATGAATTATCCTTGATACCTATTTCAGAGGTAGTTGAGGATTTGAACATTCAAGGTGGTAGATATAATCTAAAAGATGTAAAAGTTGAGATGGGTCAGACGTTAACATTAAGGAATATAATAATAGATAAAAAAGCGATAGTATATTTTAATAAGGGTAAAGTTTTATCAATATTGAGAAGATAAAATAAGTGGTGAGCCCATAACAAAACTATCCGAGAAAGAAAATCAGAGATATAAAAGACAGCTTATCCTAAAAGATTTTGGGGAGAAATCCCAGATTGTTCTAAAAGATTCAACTGTCACGATATTTGGCTGTGGGGGTCTTGGATGCCCTACTGCAACGTATCTTGCAGCAAGTGGAATTGGAAAGATAAATCTTATTGATTTCCAGAAACCTGAATTATCTAATCTTAATAGGCAAATAATGCATTTTGAAGAGGATTTGGGTAAAAAAGACAAATCAACTTCGCTAAAGGAAAAACTTATTCGCTTAAACAGCTCCATAGAAATAGAATCTTTCTCTTTAAAAGTTGATGAGAATTCAATCAATAAATTTAAGGAAAGCAATGTTTTAGTGGATTGCTTAGATAATTTCCACACAAGATATATCTTGAATGAATTCGCATTAAAAGAAAATATACCTTTAGTCCATGCAGGAGTAGAGTCATATTATGGGCAATTAACTACAATTATCCCAAATAAAACTCCCTGCATAAAATGTCTTTTCCCTAATATGCCAGATAAGAAAGAAGAGTTCCCAATTATTGGTCCACTATGCGGTGTTTTGGGTTCTCTCGAGGCAATGGAAGTTATTAAACTACTTACAGGAATAGGAGATCCCTTATCCGGTAAGCTACTAATAGTAGATCTAAAATCAATGTTTTTTGAAACAATTAATTTCAATAGAAAAAATGATTGTGTCGTCTGCTCAAAATATTTCTAAAGTGTTTATTTATCGTCTAAGAATCCCACTTCTATATAATATTGACTACTTACCCCAATCATATATGTTGCGCTCTCTTTAACTTTTAGTTCATTACCTTTCATTTCTTCAAAATTCTTCCATGCAGATCCATAGTATACAACGGTCTCATTTTCTGACCTTTCAAAAGGGTCTTCAAATTTGGTATAGTAAACAGTTGGAGGATCTGAACAAAATGAACTTCTACATGTTACTACAGCCCTTATTACTTGGTCACTTCTGATTGAGTATACATTTGCAATAATACCTACTTCAGGAAGCCTATATCTAGCTTCTGGAACAAGTTTATAGAAGAATTTAGGTGCACAGCCACACTCAACAGAGCAACTTTCTTTTAGGAAATCAGGGACGCATACTCCATTTACACACTTATAGGACCAAAGATCCTCGCCTCTACACTTATCGATACATTTAACTTTCGCACAAAGGTCAACGACACAACCACATTTTTCAGAGCATGGCTCAATTCTAACAAAATCAATACATAAGCCATCTGAACATTTTTGGCTCCATAAATCCTCCCCGTGGCAAACATCAGGACAAGTTACATTTTCACATAGATCCTTTGGAATAACAGGTGGTGGCTCATTTTTTTTAGTATTGCATCCAGAAAATAAAATTACAAATCCTATTAAAACCATGGTAAAAAATAAACATAATCTTTTGTAATCCATGAAAAGAATAGTTAATAATTTATTATAAACTTTAAGGTTAATCTAATCAGTTTATATATACAAGATTACCAAATTAATCATGCACTATACATCCGATAGATTTTGGGAAATCGACGCTCTGAGGGGTATAGCAATTATTATGATGGTCATATATCATATCAGCTATGACTTATTTTTTCTTTCCGGCTTCCCAATAAAAATACATTCAATACCCTGGGTATTGTTTCAGAGGACAACTGCTTCATTGTTTTTACTGTTAGTTGGAACTTCACTGACTATCAGCAATTCAAAGTTAAAGGGAAAGTTGTCTAATAAAGATATAATAAAAAGAAATTTTCTTAGAGGGATAAAAATCTTTATTTGGGGATTTATTATAACTTTGTTCACTCTTATTTTTTTAAATGATGGTATAATCCTATTTGGAATATTGCATCTAATCGGAATTTCAATAATTATCTCATATCCCTTCTTGGAACATAAATACAAAAATCTGGTCATTGGTACAGGTATTATTTTAATAGGCACTTATCTTGGGAAATTTAACTTCGATACACCTTATTTTCTATGGCTTGGTTTTGAACCAAAATACTTTTTCTCTTTTGATTATTTCCCTATTTTTCCATGGTTCGGTGTGGTCTTGATTGGTATCTTTTTAGGAAATGTATTTTATCCACAAGGAAAAAGAGATTTTAATATACCTGAATTCTCAAATTATTATATTATTAAAATACTGTCTTTTTTAGGGAAACATTCACTTAAGATATATTTACTCCATCAACCAATCATAGTACTAATATTTTATATAATTGGATTAGCTGATTTATCATTTGTTATGATATAATCAAAGAAAACCCTTTCTTCTAAGTTTATTTTTCAGGACCTTAATATTAAATGGTGACCCATGAGAAGGGTATAAATCTGTGACGCCGGCTTCAATTAATTTTTTCCAACTTTGATAAATTTGATCTATATTTTCCCCAAATATTGGCTCCCCTGCACCTAATCTTAGTGGCGGACCGTTCATAGCTAGGTCACCAATCAAAGCTTTTTTAGAATTCAATATAATAGATATAGAGCCATCTGAATGCCCTGGAGTTGGAACTATTCTACCTTTAATCCCATATTCAGAAAGATCATATTCTGAGTCAATGATAATGTCGGGTTTGAAAGTATTAAATTTGGTATCTATTGATGAAACTTTACTAAGAAGAAATTTACCCCACATATTTAGTGGTTTGGTACTCTGAGAATCTGTCAATCCCGATTTTAATAATTTTAAATCATCCTTGTGTAGTAAGATTTTTGCCCCTGAAATTTCTTTAATTTCAGAAACATTGCCAATGTGGTCATAATGTGCATGAGTCAGTATAATTAATTTAATAGATTTGGGATTTATTCTATTAGTAAAAAGAAAATCTAGAATAACCTTAGCCTTACCTTTGTATCCAGTGTCAACTAAAACTGCACCAGAATCAGATTTCAAAAGATAGCAGTTTGTTACTCCAACTTTGATTATATTAAAATTATCATCCACAATTTTGAATATAACTAGAAAGTTTTATAAGTTTTATANTCTAACTCAATCTATGGTGTTATAGATGGANGAAGAAATTAACAACGATGAAACAAGTGAGGACGGTCAAAAATTTCCTTTGCCAATGGGCACAATTGTTAGACTTATGAGAGAGCATCTCGATAANGATAAGATGATTTCTAGAAAAGTCAAAGAAGAGATGAATCTTTTTTTGGGTAAGATGATTGAAGATATATCTACTAAGTTGAATGATAATCCTTATGTCACAGTAGACGAAGTAATGTTCAGGGAAGCTATAAAGCCCTATGAAAACATGAAATCAATTGAACTCGAAAAGAAAAGAATAATAAAAACTCTAGAGAAAATTAAAGCAGACTGTGACGTCTTAATAGAAGAAGTAAACAGGACTTTAAAATTATAAAATAATTATTTAAATTAAATATTAAATTTTTGTTAATATTTGTTCTAGTAATTCTTTTGCTTTTTTAAGATCGTTTAATGCTTTGATGATATTGCCTGTTTTATTTGCACTCTGAATATACTGCTCTACTTGGTTCCACATATTTTTTACATTTGGGGATACAATGCATCCTTCACTAGAAATTCCGTTTTGTTTACATCCTTCAGGAAGCTTATTTAATATCTGTGTCTGTAGGTTATTAACTGTTTTTAATCTATTGTTGTAAGATAACTTTAATTCTACGTGTATAGGTAATTTAGAATTATTTAGGACTATTACAGTAACAGTTGCTGTCGGTAAAGTTGGAACATCGTTTGGCATTCCTCCATACTCTATCAAGTACCCTTCAATAAATTCATAATCCTCAACAAGATCATTCCAATATCCTGTGGGATAAAACTCACCAAAAAACTCAACTCCACCAGAATTATTTGGTTCTCCGTTGTTCCAATTTGAGTATTTTAATTTGGTTACGTTCGGATACAGTCCTTGGCTAAAGATTTGACCTGCTTCGGGACCTGTAGCCCAGTACCATTTATGATCTAAGGATTGATCATCAATAGCACCTATCCATGCTGAAGTGTCTTCAGGCACTAATTTATTGTCTACAAGGAAATTATTTTCTTTTTCAGAAGTTATCGTTATCAGATACCCTTTCAATCCATAGAAAGTTCTAGCTGATGCTGCAACATTTGCCTCCCCCCAAGTTATAGTGCTTGAAACATATTCATAATAGTGGCCAGTATCAATACAAAATAACCCCAGGTCTTTGTCTGTTGTAGCGGAATATGTAAATGTGTCTATTCCAAACCAATTTGGATCTGGTGTGTACCTTATCTTACCATTCTCAATTACAGCCGTACCATGTTTAGGTGAACTAATTGGCCCAATATGACTAAGACCTAAGTCATTAGCCAATACATCTATCAAAACGGCACCATCTTTATCACATATTGCCGAATCATCTCCAGCACCGCCGGATGCCCGAACTGAAGAAACTAAAAAAATAGGCATTATTGAACTAATAATTATGAGCAAATTTATTATTTTTCTCTTTGATAACATATTATTACCTCGTTACTATAAATTATATACAATATAATATTACAATAATATATAAATTTATTGGAAATATTAGTAATCAATAATGGTAATTAATAACTAAAAATAGTATACTACCTAACATCATAGTAAGAAAAATAGAAAATACTAAAATTATAGATTTATTTCTAAAAAATCTTCTGCAACTATAGCATTCTCACAGTATTTTTTTGATTCTTCTTCAACTTCTTTTGTTTCGTATCGCTGACTTATATGAGTCAAAACTATTTTCTTAGCAGATAATACCATCCCTGTTTCACAAGCTTCTTTTACCGTTGAGTGATATGTTTCTTTTTTATCCTCAGGAGAGATAAATGTCGAATCATGAATTAAAACATCACAATGATATGCTTCTTCAGGGAAGATTTCAATTTTCTCTGTGTCCCCTGTGTACACAATTTTCTTACCTTTTTTCAATTTTCCTGTGACTTCATCAATCGATATCTCCTTGCCGTTGACTTCAATTTTCCCATTTTTTTCTAGAATGGAAAACATCTCTCTTTTTATCCCAAGTTCGTCACAAAGTTTTTTGTTAAATTTTCCCCTAGAATCATTTACTCCAAATACATACCCTACTGCCGGCACTCCATGAGACACTGGAAAAGGTTTAATCCAGTAACCGTCAAACTCTATTTTTTCATCGAATACCTCGATAATATGAATCTCAAAATCAGCTGAGAAATAGGGTATAGAGAATAGAGTTTTCATGTATTCGAGAGTGTCCTTTGGGACAAATATCTGAAGTAACTGGGTTCTGCCATTTAGTTTCATTGATTGTATCAAGCCAATTATTCCGACTATATGATCTGCGTGAAGATGTGTGATAAAAATTTTAGAAATCTTCATAGGCGATACTTTTTTTATCATCTGCCTTTGTGTTCCTTCACCACAGTCAAAAAGCATGAACTCGCCATTATTGTACTGAAGTGCAACTGAAGAAGGATTTCTCTCCGAAGTTGGTTTTGAAGCAGAAGTCCCCAAGAAAATTATCTTCATAACTATAAGAAAAAAATAGAAGTTTAAATTATTTGTTATAGAATATCCATTTGAAGCTCCCCTGCTTCAGAAGAATTAGTTACCAAAAGAAGGTACCATTCACCACTTTCGGGAACGGTATAAGTCTGAGTGTAATCTACGCCTACTTTCGAAGGTAATTGTATTCCACCGATGCTTAAATCATAAGTAAAATAACTTGAATTTTTAAATTTATTAAAACTATTTTTATCCATAAAATAAATAGATACGTCACCTTTTGTTACTAGGTATTTGAAACTTAAATTTTGGCCTTTTGAAACTGTAAAGGATATGTAATCATGTTTTTTGTAGGAATAAACGTTTAATGTAACGCTTCTTCTATACTCTAAAGTTGACCCTGTAGATGAAGGCAAAGATATATCCTTAGACATTAACTTTGTGCTTAGGGTATAATCATTCTCATTAAGCCCTAGAATATTATTGCAATCTTTGATTCTCTCATTAGCTGTGTATGCAAGATAATTGTTACCTGCCTTGATGGCTTCGTTATGAGAATATATAAAAAAATCTTTAGCCTTTAGGAATTCCCCTACACGCATAAAACTTGCGCCAGAACTGTAAAAATCCTGGGCAACTTGGTTTTTCTGTTGGTTATTGAATGATGAAACAGCGAGTAGATTAGAAAATATCATTATTGAAATTACTAGAAGCACAAAGATAATTTTTTTCATGAAATCTATTAGTTAACGAGATTATTTAAATATATCTCATTTTTTCGTTTTTAAGAGGATACATCCAGTCCATACTATTTTGTCTGGATAAAAAGTGTTATCTAATCCAAAATTATTCAAAAGTTTTTGGACATCTACACCAAGTGACTCAAGCGATGGTCTTGCTTTGTGGGGGTGTTTGCATGGCTCATTATTTACCGCTTTACATTCAATGCAAAAAGAACAGCTCCCTCCAACAAGCCCCCATACATCTTCCCTTTGAAAAGATTTCTCTAATTCTAATATTTTCTTATGAAAGTCAATTTTAGACCTTTTAACCTGCTTCTTATCGCCTATTACATCTACGTCTACAGAGTATCTTACAAGAAAAGCCTTATCATAATGGCTAAGTTTTTTTCTAATTTCTTCTATTGATCCGATTAAAGGTGGACACATGTGATGTTTCCCATAATTTCCACAGATATTCTCATAACAGTATTTTCTTATTCTTTCTTCTGAATTTATAATGGAAGGATCAAATTCTATCAAATCCATTAAGCCAAGATTATCCGTTAATTCTCTTAGTTTGTGAACATGATTTAAATCTGCCACATACTCGATATCAAAGTAAATCTTTTAAGATTAAAGGTTAGTTCTCGATTATGTTCTCATTTACAGTTAAGGGACATCCAGAAATTACTGGTGAGCACAGAAGTACGCTTGAATTTACCAAAGAAGACCATATTTTCGGAAATGGAGATTGTATATTGGGTATCTGCTCAGACCACAATATCGCTGATCTTACAAAATTGTCGGGAAGATTGATATTTGTAATGAAAATAGATGGCTTGGAAGATTCTTTTGAAGCAACTGTCCCTAAGAATCACAAGATAACAGATGAGAAGGAACTAGTGATAAGAACATCTACATTTATTTCTAATAGGACATATGCTGTTGCATCAACTAAAGCATCATTGGACATTGATAGAGGTATAATAGAAGCATTGAAAAAAGGCAAGTCAATGGAAATTCTTGTCTATGAAAAGTCAAAGTCAATGCAGTAGATGTCAGTATTTGGGGAATAACTTTTTACAACTCGCTCGGATAGGAATTCAATCTCTTTGCCATATTTATTAGATTCTTCAATTATCCTTTCTTTTACTTTTTTAATATTTTCAGAAACACAGTAAAAGTGAACAATTCCCCTGTCAAAAGTAGAAAAAACGTCTGGCAAGAATTCAAATGAGGAGTGTGGAAGATTCATTATTATTCTATCAGGAGGCTCTAATTTCTTTATTTCTTCTCTTGAGTCACCGTGTATAGGAATTATATTATACGTCTTATTTAGTGCAATGTTCTTTTTGAGATAATAGATGGCCGTTTCATTTATGTCAATTGCATATATTTTTTTTGGGTCTGATTTTTTAGAAATCATGAGCGAAAATGGCCCAACTCCGCAGAACATATCTAGTATGATATCGTCTTTTCTAACAAGAGAAGCTATCCTTTTTCTTTCTTCAGAAAGCCTTGGTGAAAAATAGACTTTGGAAACGTCCAGAAGAATCCTAACTCCAAATTCCCTATAGACTGTTTCAGTTATATGTTCGCCAGCAATAAGCTCAAGCTTAGGTACCCTATACTCCCCTTCAATGCTATCTTTTCTAAACACTGCTTTTATGAAGGGATTAAGTTGAAGTAATGCCTCACCTATTATCTTACTGTAAGGAATAAGCTCATCACTTAGCTGGATTAAAGCGATATTACCTATTGCATCAAAAGCTCTAAGTTTTAGAAGAAGTGATGAAGGAATTTTCTCAGATAGTATTTCCCTTAAGGAACTTTTTCTTTTGTCTAAGGGTAAGAATTCATAATCAATAATATCATAGCCACTAACTTCTTCTTTGAGGGGGATGAGAATATAATCTTTTTCATATGCAATCTTATAGTTAATATCCATACTCCCCATTTCTAAAAGAATCTTTCTGTATTTTTCCGCTTCAAGCCTAGGAACTCTTGCACCAATCATGACAATCTAACATTTAGGAGATTTCTGTACCTTTATGTTTTCCCTCTATGACTTCCTTAATGTTTTTTATTTCATCTTTTCCGACTACGATTGTTTTGATTTTTGCCCTCTTCAAGATCTTTGCCGCTAATGGATCTATAACTGCGTTAACACCGGCTTCGGCTCTTGTGTCTTGAACTATCTCAAGAAGCTTTTCGTGGCTTATTTTAGCCAGTTTTTTTGCATCTGAAAACTTCTTTGGGTCTTTATCATATACGCCATCAACATTTGTAAATCTAAGAAAGAGATCAGCCCCAACAAATTCAGCGAGCATTGATGATACGGCATCCGTTGTATGGCCAGGATGTGTTCCGCCCAGTAGAGGTATTCTCCCGATCTGAAGAGTTGTAAGTGCATGCTTAAAATTTCTAGATATTTCAGCCGGAGCTTTATCCCCAAGCCCAGCCATAAACAAAGAAGCATTTAGACATGCCGCTTCCATCCCAATAAAATCAAGAAAAGTATCATCCTTCCCTAAATATTTCAATGCTCCTATATATTCTCTAGCAATTGCACCGCCACCAACAACAATCAAAAATTCATGATTCTTTGAAAGAGATACAATCTGCTTTGAAACATTTTTTACAATATCAACATCAATTTTATTTGGAAAAACAATTGATCCGCCAATCTTTAATACAATCCTCATGAATTAAACCTCAACTGTTATTGTTATAAGTTCCCCATCTTTCTTCTTAAGAGTGTTCTTTAGATTTATAGGGGAAATAATCTCTACAACATTAGGGGGGTGATGGGTTCTTAATGGAATTATCACGGCACCTTCAATCTTCCCATCGATTAGTGCTTTGTAGCATCTAACGTTTCCAAATGACCGCCCTTCAGAAACTCCTGATTGGACGATCAAAGAGGGGTACCTATCAAGAAATTTTCTAAGTTTGATGTCAGTTTCATCGGTCAAACGAATATTAAGTGTACCAGGATAAGGTGCAAATCCAAGACTTTCCTCAAATTGTTTTTTATAAAAAGGTCTTGAAACATAGTATTTTCCTTCACCGATTCCAGATTCAATAGTTCCTTCTATCGTGAGTTCGTCATTCTTTTTGTTAAATAGTTCACAAAGATCTATGAAAAAAGTCTTTAGATAATTTTTTCCCTGTTCCGTTAACGTAATTGTCTGTCCTCCCTTAACAAATGTTCTTTCTATTGCACCGTAAGATTCAAGCTCTTTTAACCACCTAGCGGCAGTCTGTTGAGAAACTTCAAGTTCTTTTCCCAAGTCCTTTGAAGAAATAAAAACAGACCCTTTGACCTTACCTTTTTTAGCTATTGTTAAAAGAGGTAAAAGGTGGCTGTCTTTCATATATTAGAGATTATTTTAATAAATTTAAAAGGTTATTGGGATTTTAAGCAAAGTTCATCAAAGACCTCAATAGCTCTGGTACACCAAATCCCATCTTTGCAGACCCTTCTATTATTGGAAATCCTTTTAGCTCTTTTCTTATAGAATCTGAAACGCCTATGTCAGTCTTGTTAATGAAAATTATGCAAGGGATATTTTTTGTTCGAAATTCCTTTAAAAGATCAATGTCCATCTTGTTTAAGTTACTTGTTGCGTCAATAACCATTAGTCCTATGTCTGCACCTTTTGATAGAATATCCCTCATGAAATCGAATCTTTCTTGCCCCGGTGTTCCATAAAAATGAATCTTTTTTCCTGCGACTACTGTCCTGCCATAGTCCATAGAAACGGTCGTGTTATTCTTATCGATGTTAATTGCATCATGTTCTATCGCTTTTATTAGGGTACTTTTACCGACGTTCTCCTTTCCAAATACCACAACCTTAACATCTTCCATAATATATCCCCCTAGATTGTTAATTAATATTGCTAATCAATATAGTTATCTAATAGTATATAAAGTTTTTGGTAATGTTGAATAAATAATTAGCAGACAGAAAATATCAGATAAGTATATAATATTAGATTCTAATAAAATCTGTATGGAACTTTCTGAAAAAGTAGTTTTGTTAACTGGGGCTAGTGGAGGTATAGGTAAATCCTTGCTTGAACACTTAAATGGAAACGTTAAAATCTTAATAGGCAGTGGAAGAAAAAATCTTCAAGATTTCACAAGAATCAAAGAAAGTGACAAATTTAATTATATGCCAATGGACCTAACTTCTGAGGACAACATCAAATTCTTATTTAGTTACATAATTGAGGAGTATGGAAGGTTAGACATAACAATAAACACGATAGGTGGAAGCCTTTTCTCGCACAATATTGAAGATTTCCCGATAGAAGAATATGATAAGGTTATGAATACAAATCTTAAAACAGCGTTCATGCTAACAAAGGAATCTATAAAATATATCAAACGAAATGGAGAAGTTGGAGGGAATATCCTACACTTTGTATCCTCCTCGGCTAGAGATATATCCCCTGGTAAAGCCCCATATGGTATTTCTAAAGGCGGCCTTGAATCACTTATAAGATATGCGGCTTTTGAAGCCGCGAAGTATAATATCAAAGTAAATGGAATATCACCTACATATGTTTTTACCGAAAGGCACGAATTTGAAATTCAGCTTGAGTCAAGAAAATCTGGAGTGCCAATAGGAGATATAGAGAAAAAAAAGATTGAGGGGCAACTTCTCAAAAGAAAACTTTACCCAAAGGATCTTTTCCCACTAGTTGATTTATTAATTAACACTGAAGTTATTACAGGGCAGATATATGATTGCACTCTAGGAAAAACACTTGGATAATAACATTGCGAAAAACTTATATTCTATTCTCTTTTTAATTTTTCAGGGGTATTTATGAAAAAAATTAGGGTATTTTTGATTTTTATTTTATTAATCTGTTCATCTAGCATATTTACTAAAGAAATATCTTGTACAACTATAACTTTAACTCCTGGCCAGTCGATTCAAAATGCTATAAACTCCGCATCTCCAGGTGATGTTATATTTTTATCATCGGGCATATTTACTGAGAATTTCACAATTAACAAAAGGGTATCAATAGTTGGATCAGGTGATTCCACAATTCTCAGAAGATCAACTAATAATCCTGTGATAAGAGTCACATCTTCCGGCGTAAGCGGTGCTCCAATCCTATTAAAATCTTTAAGGATTGAACCTGAGGGACGATATGGAATAGAAATACCCAATGGCCAAAGTGTTAGTTATTTGAGCCTTGAAAATGTCAAAGTTGTTGGAGGCAATCTATCCTATACTGAAAATGAAATTGGATTTAAAGTTGCTACAGATGCAAGTCTTTTCTATCTTTCTATTATGAATTGCTCATTTGAATACTGCGATATGGGTTGGTATTTTGCAAAGCATGGGGACTGGCTTGGCGGAAGTATTGTTCAGTACGTCACAGTTGAAAATACATCTATAAGTAATAACGATTACAAAGGGATATATGTTGAAAAGCTAAGCGATGCCACATTCAAGAATTGTAAGGTCTACAACAATGGAATTAAAGATAACTGGAATCAATCCTGGAATGGCGGATTTGATATAAATCTAAAAGGAATGGCTTACCAAAATCTAGTCTTTGAAAATCTTGATGTTACAGGAAATGGTCTTGGATATAAAGAGGGTGCAGGCATCATGATTAAGGCAAGGGACGATGGCCCAACATACGGTGCATATCCAGCTTCACTATCAAATGTGCAAATAATTGGCGGAATATTCAGAAATAACGAGAGAGGTATAAGATTTGGAGAACCAAATCAAAATAATTTAGGACCAACTGGCGTTTTAATAAAAGACTCAAAGATCTTTGATAACATGAAAAAATATAATGGAAACGATGGATCTATTTATGGGGGAGTGGTAAATCACACAAGGACCATAGTAGATGCTCGGTATAACTGGTGGGGCCATATTTCTGGACCCTATCACCCATCATTAAATCCCTGGGCTTCAGGAAATGCAGTAAGTGACAGAGTGGAATTTAGGCCTTGGTATGTAAAACTGAATGAAACAACACTTCCTGTTGAGGGCATAATAAAAATAATTAATGTTGGACGAGCAAAGAGGTCAGTTGGAGAAATAATTCAAGAAACCAATAGCTCAAAGCTATAAATCATATTTCTTCAAAAACCTTCTTGTATCTTCTGTGTCCATCCATCCCTTATCTAAAAGAATTATAATATTTTCTATTCTATCTATTTGCCGCAGTAATCGTTCTTTGGTTTCTTCATCATCAATTTTTATTTGGATAAATCCACTCATTATCGCTAAAGGATTCCTAATATGATCAACTAAATGGGCAAAGTACTCTATATTCTCATCCATCTGCTTTTTAGCCTTCTTTTTTATTGTAATATCCTCTGAAACCTTAATATAATTGATAATCTCCCCTTTTTTATTTCTAATAGGGGATATAGTAGCGTACTCCCAATAGAATTCTCCATTTTTCTTTCTATTATGAAATTCTCCTTTCCAGGTAGACCCAGAAGATATTGTATCCCAAAGGCTTGTGTAAATCTCAGAAGGTAAGAAACTTGAGTTTAATATTCTTAGGTTCTGACCAAGTATCTCTTCTGAGGAATAACCAGTTGTTTCAACAAATTTAGGATTGACATATTCAATGTCACCATTTATATCAGTAATAACAACTATGCCGGGCCCTTGATCTATTGCTGTATATACTTTCATTAACTCATTTTCTTTTATTTTTGATTCGGTAATGTCCCTAATAGTTTCAATTGCACCGATTAACTTCCCACTATTATCGTATAAAGCCGTAGCTTTAGCCCAAACATTAATCAATTCTCCCCTTGAATTTTGTATTACGGCTTCACCTTCTACACTATCCCCGTATCTTTTTATGCTGTCATATTTACTATCAATAACATCAGAAGGATTTAATATCAAATCAATTAGTACGGGCCTCTTTTCTCCATAAAACGGAATAGAATATTCATATTCACCTTTACCAATCATATCTTCAGACTTAATCCCTGTCAATTCTTCAATTTTTTTATTCCAAGAAATAATTCTTCCTTCTTTATCAATTGAAAATGTAGGGTCTGGAAGGAAATCAATTATGTTTTCTAATAAGTGTCTTGAATCTTGTAGCTCTTTACTAGTTTTATTAAAATCCGTTATATCGTGTACTATTCCGATGTACCCTAAATTCTCTCCTTTAGAATTAGTCCATAATGATGAAGAGAAAACACAATCTATTTCACGCCCGTCTTTTCTATTAAGTTTAATTTCATAATTTTTAACTGACTTTTTTTCTTCGACTTCATTCCTAAAAGATTCTCTATCTTCTGGATTTACATAAAAATCAGTGATTTTTGAACCAATAAATTCTCTAAGATCGCATCCCAACATATTTGCAGCAGCTTCATTTGCTTCAACTATTATTCCATCTTTTGTAGATGCCCAAATTGCGTCCATTGATCCTTCAAAGAGAGATTGCAATCTATCTTGAGTTTCTTTCAACTTACTTTCATACATTCTTTTATCTGTCACATCAACTCCAATACATACAACATATTTCACGTTTCCATCGGAATCAAGTAATGGAGTTTTTGTTATTTCAAGGAGCCTACTTTCGCCTTTATAATTGGGAGCCCATTCTTCAGTATGAATTATCTTCTTAGTAGAATATACTTCCTTGTTACCTCTAATACATTCCTCAGCGACTTCTCGTGGAAGAAAATCATGAAGATTTCTATTTGTTAGATAATCTACGGTATAACCCAAGAAATCTGCGTGTGCTTTGTTAACAAGTCCATAAGTTTCACTATCCTTAAGATACCAAACTTGTGTTTCTATATTATCCAACAATAATGACATTTCTTTATTCTTAGATTCGAGATTTAATTCACATGATTTTCTATATGTGATATCCTCCATAATACAAAAAATATTAAGAGTATTTTCTGAGTATTTATTCCCAATTTTTGCAGAGAAACTTATATCAATCTTGCTCCCATTTTTTTTAACCATTTGGAATTCGACGCCAGAAATACTATCAAATGTATCTAACTTTTTTACAGAATTTAAAAAAATATCATGATGTTCTAAATCAATATAAGTCAAAATATTTTTACCAATAACTTCATTCCTTTCATAATCAAAAACTTCTAAAAATTGTCGACTGACATCTTCAATAATAAAATCTTGAGTGATAATCGCCGAGGGGATTGGCATGTTTTCGTAGAGCTCATGAAGATATGTTAAGACCTGATCCACATTTCCGTTTCGGACCATTGAAGAATATTTAGATTTAATATCTAATTCCATCTTATATAACTATTCTAAAGGATTTATTAAATTATTGATTATATTAGAGAATATCGCAAACGATATAATTTTTATAGAATACTCAGCAGATATATTAAAAACCAAGTAAAATATTTATTGTAATACTACAAAGAAAAAAGAAAATAATAAAAATTGTTAATATTATTTAATAAAGTTTATTTGTTCTTTCTTACCGTTTAAGATAATATTTGTCTCGTATGGCTTTGTTTGAGTAATGGCTTTTCCATTTTTAATAACAAGATATCTCTTAGCAACTAGTCTTATTGCGTCAATTGCTGTAGGTGCATCAAAAACTACTAGGTCTGCAGTATTTCCAACTTTAATCCCGTAATCTGTTGCCCCAAATGCTTTTGCCGGATTTGTTGTAATCATTTCAATTAATCTCATCATTTCATTGTATCCTGACATCTGCCCATAATGAACAAATACAAAGGCTGCTTGGAGTGGGTCTCCAAGACCTAGAGGATACCAAGGATCCATTATTGAATCATCAGCAATTGATACATTTATCCCCATTTCATCCATTTCCTTTACTCTTGTATGGCCCCTTCTTTTTGGATATGCATCAAATCGTGCCTGAAGGACAGAATTATCAAGGGGATTTGTTACCATGTTTAAATTAGCTTTTTTTATCCAACTCAACAATTTGAAAGCATATGCATTGTTGTATGAGTGCATTGCAGTGGTGTGACTTGCAGTAACTTTACCTTCATAATTATTTTTTATTGTTTCAGCGGCTAGGACCTCAATAAATCTTGAGTGATCATCATCAGTTTCATCTATATGCAAATCAATCATTTTACCAAGTTCTTTTCCTAAAGCAACGGCAAAAATAACATCTTTTACTCCATCTTCCCTTGTCCATTCATAATGAGGTATGCCGCCAACAACATCTGCTCCTTTCTCCATGGCCTTCCTCATGAGCTCTTCCCCATCAGGAAATGAGAAAATTCCTTCTTGTGGAAATGCAACTATCTGAATATCAATATATTCCTTAAACTCTTCCTTGATTTCTATTAAGGCGTCTAAAGCATTAAATGTCGAGTCGCATATGTCTACATGCGTTCTCACCCTCGTAACTCCATTTGCAAGTTCCCATTTCAATGCCTTTCTCACCCTGTTCTTAACATCCTCTTTTGTAAGGATCTTTTTTCTTTCTGACCAAATATCGATTCCTTCTAAAAGAGAGCCACCTAAATTATATCTAGGCTCCCCAACTGTAAGTGCAGCGTCCAAGTGAACATGCAATTCGACTAGGGGTGGGGAAACAAATCTTCCTCCGAGGTCAATTTCTTCATCGCCCTTTTCAGGAATATTCTTTTTAATAGATATGAACTTCCCATCATCTATACCAATATCAAATAATTCTAAAGAATCTTTAAATCTTGCATTCCTTAAAATAAGTTCCATTGTTACACCAACACTCAATAAATAGATTTTATCAAATTTAAATCTTGGTATCAATAAAATATAACCAATACCCTTATATTTTTCCAAATCTAATTAAAAGGTATGGATGATGAAGACAAGATTGTCCTTGCAGGGATGGGGGCTCTAGGTGCAGTTGCATATATTGCCATAAAGGAACTTCAAGAAAGAAATGAGTTAGAAAATGGCGAAAAGGGTCCGACAAAACAAAAAGATACTGAAGAATTATTCCCAAAAATAAAAGTAGAAAGAGAAACTCCAATCTATAAAAATATTGCCAAATTTATAAAAGATAAGACAACAAAATAGGAACTCTTTTAAGACATTTACTTTATACCACTCCAATGGATAAAAAGAGAATTGGGGTCTTTGCAATTGTAGGTGCAAGTGTAATGTGGGCAATAGAGCCCATTTTTGCTAAGCTTTCTTATGCTAATTCTAGCGTTGTCCAGACTTCAGCTTTTAGAGCAATATTTGTAACTATCGTTGCTTTAATCTATGCTTTAACTACAAATGGGAGAAGCATCAAAATTAAAAAGAAAGAGTTTTCTGTAATTTTCTATATAGCTGTTTTTGGAACGCTTGTTGCAGACCTACTATTTTACATTGCATTGACAAAGATTCCAGTCTTAAATGCAGTTTTAATTGGTCATCTACAGCCAATATTTATTGTTTTAATCGGATACTTTATTTTAAAGGATGAAAAACATTCAAAGTATGACTACGCAGGTATAGCGGTCATGATTATTGGAGCGTTATTAGTTACATCACAGAACCTACAAAATTTACTTATGTTGAGGATAGGAACAGTTGGAGATCTCCTTGTAGTTGGTGCAACTGTATCATGGGCCACAACAGGTGTTGTCGCAAGAAAGTATCTAAAAGGCATGAACTGCGGCATAATTACATTTTACAGATTCCTAATTGCTGCCATATTCTTCTCAATCTATCTATTATTCAAGTCAGAATTCCATTTTGGTAGCATTAATCAAATTATTATAGGCATAATAGTAGGTGTCGGATATATTTTATACTATGAGGGTCTTAGGAGAGTAAAGGCTGCCCAGGCTGGGGCTCTTGAACTTTCAACCCCATTCTTTGCTGCCATATTAGGATTTCTTGTTCTTGGAGAGCTAGTGACTTTAATGCAGATAGTAGGAATTTTGATTCTGTGCATAGGTGTTTACTTACTTTCAAAAAAAGAAGAGAATAATTAAAAATTATCTTCTCTGAGTGTATTCCCAGCATATCTCCCAAACTGGTATTGTAGCGCATGTTGGATCGTTTATCTTATAGTATACTGGTGTCCTTGGATGATTTATTCCAATGTCAAATTTCCTATCTTTTTCAACTTTGGTATCGACGAAAGTTATTCTTGCCACGCCCTCAGGAGTAAATCCATAAAGCGGAACGTTTCTGGTGTATGCTCTTTGAAGCTTTACCTTTGTCTTTTGGGAAATGACTCCGTTATCAGATCTTCCTTTCACAGATGTAATATACCCAAGCCCACTTGGATCCTTTACACGAGTGACAATTATGTTTGGTTCTTTTAATTCGTTGAATATCCTCTCACTTAAGAATACGGCCTCATACTTATTGAAGTAATTATTATCTTCAAGTTTTATCTGACCTGAATCCGGAATCAAAACAACTTCGTAATCCATATTTGAAAGCATTTTCTTAAGATTATCAGTTGGCTCGTCCAATACCAAAACTTTTGCAGATACTTGAGATATACTCATCAAAACAAAGGCGATAAAAAAAATGTAAACAGCTATTTTTGTTCTCATCTTATTCCTCCACGATGTTTTTATTAATTCAAATATTTAAAGATAATTGAAATATAATTTTCTAGCCATTAAATATATAAAATTAAAAACTAATAGAAAATAGATTGAAATATGAAAAAACTTGAAGAAATAGAAAGATTAATTGAAGAACATAAGAAGGAAATAAAAGAAAAATATTATGTAAGGGAGATTGGGATATTTGGATCTTATATTCGAGGAGATGCAAATCCAGAAAGTGATTTAGACATATTAGTTAAATTTGACAAAACTCCAGGATTATTTGATTTTTTAGACCTTGAAGAATATCTTACTGACCTATTAGGTATAAAAGTAGATCTAGTTATGAAAAATTCATTGAAACCTTATATCGGAAAGATTATACTAAATGAGGCCAAATATCTATGAAAAGAGAATTCAAAGATTACTTTATTGACCTTATTGACTCCATAGATAAAATTGAAGAGTTTATGAAAAATATAACGACCAAATTAAATTGAGCATCCCTCTGCGCTGGGATTATCATTGCATTTATTATCGTTTAAGATGCTCATTATTTTTCTCATAGGTAACAATTTATTATATGATGGATATGGCGGTGGTAATGGCCTTCTTTTAATAGTCAAAATATTAGAAGTTGAAGTTGGAGAAGATAAAGACCCATCACCATTAGCATGGCCTGAAAAATAAATTCTTCCTTCTTCCTCAGCATAATAAATCCACTTGAATGTTTGAGAAGAGTGCCCTCCAATGTTTACATTAACGGGATATGGTCCAGAACGAAGAATTGCAACTCCGTTAACACCTCCAATTATTAAATTAGAAGGGTATACATTTGTAGCTTCCATATCTCCCANATTATCAACTGTCATTACAACCTCTATTAATTCACCTTCGTATAGGGAATCTGGATTGACTACTATATANCTTAAAATATTAGGAGGAGANGGAGGTACTTTAATAACAANTATGTTAGAAGTTGTTTCAGGAGATTCTATTCCTCCGTCTGCTGAGACATTTCCTGTAAATGCTACTTGCCCGGTACCAGTTGCTGTGTATGNCCAAGTAAACGAACTTTCTGAGTGACCATTAATTGTTACAGAGGGCGGATTAGGTCCAGTAGAAAATGAAACTGTACCATCGCCAGTTTTGATTAAAGCTGAAGGCCTAACATTATTTGCATTTGAATCTCCTTTATTTTTTACATTCATTGTAATATTAAAAGTGTCACCTAAATCTACTGAAGATGGTGAAACAAGTATTGAAATTTCTAAACTTGCTGGTGTTTGAATATTGATAATATTTGAGCTTGAAAAGGGAGAAGAAATTCCTCCGTCTGCATTAGCATTACCATTAAATGTTATTGAACCTGCTTGAGTTGCCATATATGTCCAATTGAAGGTAGTATTAGAGTTACCAAGTATATCTGCAGAATTCGGTATTGGACCTGAAACTAAAGACGCCATGCCGCCACCACTAATCGATAAATTGGATGGGGTAACATTTGTTGCTTTTGACTGACCAATATTATGAACTGTCATAGAAACATTAATTGTGTCTCCAACGATAACTTCAGATGGCGAAGCCGATAACGTAACTTGAAGCTCTGGAGGAGTAAGTATATTAATAGAATTTGAAGTTCCTACAGAGGAGTGTATTCCGCCATCAGCTGTGGCATTTCCACTAAAAGCAATAGTGCCCGAACTTGTTGCCTTGTAAGTCCACGTAAAGGAAGATTGGGAGTGCCCACCTATATTTGTTGATGTAGGTATAGGGCCAGATAATAAATTTACATTACCTGTGCCGGAAACTGTAAGTGCTGAAGGAACAACATTATTAGCAGCTGTATCCCCTATATTTTGGATGTACATTGAAACGCTTATATTTTCTCCTAAACTAACATTAGATGGTGTAGCGGATAGAGAGCTAACTATTTTTGGTGCAGAAGTATAAAGATATACTCTATTTACTTGATTGGTATCAAATCCATTTCCCAAAACAACATCTTTATCACCATCTCCATCAATATCGCCAACATCGACAGATATAGTTTGGTATACATCATTTGATAGGTTATATCCAGTCCAAATTGTCCCAGATCCATTATTTATATAAAATCTAGATTTTTGGCCTGATCCAAAATTTCCAACTATTACGTCCAAATATCCGTCTCCATCTAGATCTCCAGTTGCTTTGCCGCTGCTACTTCTATAAATATCTGAAGAAAAGTCTGATTCAGTCCAGCTTGTTCCTCCTCCGTTATTAATTAGCAATTTACTTCTCTGATTCTCATTTAATGCAATAAGGTCCATAAATCCATCATTGTTTAAATCCCTAACAACCATATAATTAGTGTTATAAGTGTTATTTGTAACATTATATTCGGCATAATTTATTCCATTGCCAGTATTTCTAAACCATTTACTTTTTGAGTTTGAACCGTAATTTGCCAAAACTATATCCTTAATCCCGTCATTATCTATATCTCTTACCCTAATACAAGATGTTGGAAATGCGACGCTGGATAAATTGTATCTCGTCCAGTTAATTCCATTGCCAGCGTTAAGATAAACTCTATCTATCTGGTTATAATTGCCAACGACAATATCAATATCACCGTCTCCGTCCATATCTCCTACATCGACATAATGTGTCTGATCAGAATCTGTTGTTAGGTCATAACCTGTCCACGTTGNCCCATTGCCTTTATTTAAGTATACCCTGTTTCTTTGATTTCTATTACCAGTAACAACATCGAGCAATCCATCCCCATTTAAATCAGCCAAAGCAACACTTAAAGTTCTAAATGAATCAGTTGTAATATCATATCCAATCCAGCTTAACCCATTTCCTTGGTTAATATAAACCCTATTAATTTGATTTGTAGAAGTTCCTCCGTTGCCTGTTACAACATCTAGATCTCCATCGTTATCAACATCACCTAATGCTACACTCCATGTTCTAAAAGAATCATCTGTAATATTGTGACCGCTGTCAAATGCTCCTAATGCTCCAAAAACATTTGAGATGAATACTAAATTAAAAATAAAAAAAGATGAAATAAGAATAGTAAATAAAAGAAAATTAAATTTCATCNTATCTCCTAAAAGATGATTTAATCAATAATTTAAAAATATTACTATCTAGTTTGTTTTTTATATAAGTTGTCAAAAATATTCATATGAGGAAGATACTTATATATAAATGAATTTTTAAAAGAATAAGTTTTTATATAGAAATTTCTTAATTATATCGAATAAATATAGACTTCATATCTATAACTTTGTATATCCCCAGATATTATTGAATTTATTGATGTGATTTAAGGTTGTTCTTATGGAAAATGAAGCAAAGGCGAGAGAAGTAATTGACAAAATGCTTGCCGATTGTGGTTGGGTCGTTCAGGATTACAATCTAATGGATCTCGGTGCTTCAAGAGGTGTTGCGGTAAGAGAGTTTCCACTGCTCACTGGATTTGCTGATTATCTCCTCTTTATTGATAGAAAAGCAGCCGGTGTTCTTGAAGCAAAAAGAGTAGGGATACCTCTTGGAGGAGTTGCAGACCAATCAATGAAATATGTGGGAGGGTTACCAGAAGATATACCTTCCTATGGAAACCCATTGCCATTGGTATATGCTAGCACTGGAAAAGAAACTTCATTTGTTGACATGAGGGACCCACGGCCTCGTTCAAGGCGGGTTTTCTCTTTCCATAGGCCTGAAACTTTGAAAGATTATCTATCAGATGAAAAGACTTTAAGAGCTAAGCTTAGGGAAATGCCTCCGCTAATAACTCAAGGACTTAGGGATTGTCAGATAGAGGCGGTGAAGAACCTTGAAAAATCATTCAGCGATGCGAGACCAAGGGCATTAATTCAAATGGCTACAGGTTCTGGAAAAACATTTACTGCAATTAGCTTTGTTTATAGATTGATAAAATATTCTAATGCAAAAAGAGTCCTTTTCTTAGTTGATAGGAATAATCTTGGAAAACAGGCGATGATTGAATTCAGCCAGTATAGAACGCCTGATGATGGAAGAAAGTTTACAGAGTTATACAATGTCCAGCATCTCTCCTCTAATGTAATTGATCCCGCAAGCAGAGTTTGTATTACTACAATTCAAAGAGTCTATTCAATGCTTAGCGGCCAACTTGAGATGGAAAGTGATGCAGAAGAAATATCGTTATTTGATCAAGACTACGATAGTGCGCCTGTGGAAGTTAAATATAATCCCGCTATTCCAATTGAGACTTTTGATTTTATCATCACAGATGAGTGCCACAGATCTATTTATAATCTATGGAGGCAAGTATTGGAATATTTTGATGCATTTATCATTGGTCTTACTGCTACCCCTTCAAAACAGACTCTAGGGTTTTTCAATCAGAATCTTGTGATGGAGTACAATCACGAACGGGCCGTTGCTGATGGTGTAAATGTAGGCTATGACGTTTACAGAATAAATACAGCGATAACGGAGAGGGGAAGTACCGTTGAGGCAGGCTTTTACATTGATAAAAGAGACAGATTGACTAGACAGGTCAGATGGGAGTCGCTTGATGAACCTCTAACATATGAAGGAAAGGACCTTGATAGATCAGTTGTTTCACCCGATCAAATAAGGACAGTAATAAAGACCTTCAAAGAAAGATTGTTTAGCGAGATATTCCCAGGAAGAAAAACTGTCCCCAAAACACTTGTATTCGCAAAGGACGATTCACATGCTGAGGACATTGTAAATATTATAAGAGAAGAGTTTGGTGAAGGAGATGAATTCTGTAAGAAAATAACTTACCGGACAATGGGGGAGAAACCTGAGGATCTGATTGCAAGCTTTAGAAATTCTTACTATCCAAGAATTGCTGTAACTGTGGATATGATTTCTACTGGAACGGATATCAAGCCTCTAGAATGCCTAATATTTATGAGGGACGTTAAATCAAGAGTCTATTTTGAGCAGATGAAGGGAAGGGGTACAAGAGTGATATCCCCAACTGACTTAATGAGTGTTACACCTGATGCACGTGAGAAAACTCAATTTGTGATAATTGATGCTGTGGGGGTCTGTGAAACAGATAAGACTGATTCTATGCCTCTTGAAAGAATGAGAAATGTCCCTCTAGAAAAGCTACTTACCGGGATGGCCCTAAGAAAAAAGGACAAGAATATGATTACATCTCTTGCAGGCAGGCTTGCTAAAATTGATTTACAGATGAATGAAAAAGAAAAACAGGAGATTGAAAGAATAGCCGGAAAGAACATGAATCAGATAGTAAATGAATTGCTTGATGCTGTTGACCCAGATAAGACTATTGAAACAGCACAAAAGATGTTCAATACAAATGAGCCTACAAAAGAGCAGCTAAACAAGGCCTCAGAAGAACTTCTAAATAAAGCAAGCAAGCCCTTTGATAATCCTAAACTTAGGTCCAAAATAATTGAGATAAAAAAGAAGAATGAGCAGATTATTGATAACATCAGTAAAGATGAAATATTGTTTGCAGGTTTTGATGACCTTGCTGCAGAGAAGGCACGAAAGATTGTAAATGATTTCAAAAATTTCATTCAGGAAAATAAGGATGAGCTAACTGCACTTCAGATAATTTATAGCAATCCTTACTCAACTAGATTCTTAACGTATGATGCAATTAAAGAGCTTGCTGAAGCCATTGAAAAGCCACCATATTATTTGACAACTGATAAAATATGGGCCGCTTATGAGAAACTAGAAAAATCCAAAGTAAGAGGTGCTGGACCTCATAAATTACTTACAGATATTGTATCTCTTTTGAAATTTGAACTTGGAGAGTCAGAAGTGCTCGAGCCTTTCGCATATACTGTTGACAAGAGATTTGACGAATGGATTTCAAAAAAGAAAAAACAAGGTATTACTTTTACTGCTGAGCAGTTAGAATGGCTTAAAATGATAAAAGACCACATTGCCGCATCTATGAGCATTACCAAAGAGGACCTAGAGCAGACGCCATTCCACAACAAGGGTGGCCTTATAAAAGCTAATAAAGTTTTCAATGGAAAAATAGATAATGTTATTCAAGAATTACAAGAAGCACTGGTGAGTAAGTGAACAGAGAACTACCCAAGGGTTGGGTTTGGACGAATCTAGAAAATTGCGTTGATATCTTAGATAGCCAAAGAAAGCCAATTAATGCAGAAGAACGTCAAGAAAGAATTCAAAATAAAAAAGAATCTGACCTTTACCCTTATTATGGAGCCACTGGACAAATTGGTTGGATAGATGGACATATTTTTGACGAAGAACTAATTTTACTTGGAGAAGACGGTGCGCCATTTCTTGATTTTTCTAAAGATAAGGCTTACCTAATAAAAGGCAAAACGTGGGTAAATAATCATGCACATGTTTTACGTGCTATTGAAAATATTGCAAATAATCTTTATATTTGCCATTATCTAAATATTTTTGATTATCGTAACTTTATTACCGGGACGACAAGATATAAACTTAATCAATCACAAATGCGAAAAATTAATATTCCTCTTCCTCCACTAGCCGAACAGCAGAGAATAGTAAACAAAATAGAAGAGCTTTTCACAAATCTTGACAAAGGTGTTGAATCATTAAATCAAGCTAAATCAAAACTTAAAATCTATCGTCAAGCCATTTTGAAATATGCGATGGAAGGAAAACTCACTGAAAAGTGGAGAGAAGAAAATAAGAACTATATTAAAAACAATCCAAATTTAAAAGACATTAAAAATATAGATAATTCAGAAGAGATATATTATTCAGATGAATTAAAAATTGAAAATATCCCCTTAAATTGGTGTTTAGTAAAAGTTGAAAATGTTGCAGATTTTTTTAAAGGGCAAAGATCTCCTAAGAATTATTATGTAGAAGAAAATCATCCTCAAGCTAAGCCTTATATTAGAATTCAAGATTTTAAGACAAAGAAGGCATCTATGTATACTAAAGCTGATTGGTGCTTACAATGTCAGAAAATAGATACATTGCTTGCAACTGATGGTGCTATAGGATCATCTGATTTTGGTTGGGAAGGTGTTTTAACTCACCATATACTGTGTATTAGGCCAAAAGTTGATTATATTTTGCCTTACTATCTATATTTATTTATTAATATTAATAAGAACTTTTTCTATAAAAATAAAACAGGAGTTTGTTCGCCCACACTTAGGCAACAATATGTTAGAAAATTAATAATTCCTCTTCCACCGCTAGAAGAACAACATATTATAGTTGAAAGAATAGAAAAACTATTTTCCCTTGCAGACTATATTGAAGATACAGTTGACTCTAAATTAGAAGAGTCTAAAGTTCTTCGTCAAAGTATTCTAAAAAAAGCCTTTGAAGGAAAGCTTGTTCCTCAAGACCCAAATGACGAGCCTGCTGAAATTCTTTTAGAAAAAATAAAAATGGAAAAGTCAAATAAAGGAAAAACTATTCAGGAGAAACTGGTACAATGAGTAACGAATCACTTGCAGTCCAAAAGCTCTGGAACTATTGCAATGTCCTAAGGGATGATGGCGTAAGCTACGGCGATTATGTAGAGCAGCTTACTTATCTCCTATTCCTCAAAATGGACGATGAGCAGACAAAACCTCCCTTTAACAGAATATCAAAAATCCCAAAAAATCTTAACTGGGAAAGCCTTCTAAAAAAGGATGGTGATGAGTTAGAAACACACTATCGCCATATTCTAGAATCTCTAGGCAAAGAAAAGGGAATGATTGGTGTCATCTTTAGAAAAGCCCAGAACAAGATTCAAGATCCCGCAAAACTAAAGAGGCTTGTCATGCTTATCGAGGGAGAAGAAACATGGATGGGCATGGGTATCGATGTCAAGGGTGCAATCTATGAAGGATTGTTACAGAAAAATGCAGAGGACATCAAAAGTGGTGCAGGCCAGTACTTTACCCCTAGAGCATTAATAAAGGCCATTGTTGAAGTGATAAAGCCAAAACCTGGTGAAACTATATGTGATCCAGCATGTGGGACAGGAGGATTTCTTTTAGCTTCGCACACTTACATTGAAAATAATTCTAAGATGGACGTTGACCAAAAGAAGTTTTTGAAAGAAGGAACATTTAGGGGCTGGGACATAGTCGATAGTGTAGTAAGGCTTTGCACAATGAATCTGTATCTCCATGGAATAGGAGGAGAAGAAAGCCCAATTACTACTGATGATGCACTAGCATCTGATCCTGGTGACAGATTTGATATAGTGCTTACAAATCCCCCTTTTGGAAAGAAGAGCAGCATAACAATTGTAAATGGCGAAGGAAAAATCGAAAAGGAATCGCTTACTTATCAAAGAAACGACTTCTGGGCAACTACCTCTAACAAGCAGCTGAATTTCTTACAACACGTTAAAACTCTCCTAAAAATAAATGGTAGGGCGGCCATAGTTGTTCCCGATAATGTGCTGTTTGAGGGTGGTGCAGGGGAAACGGTTCGTAAAAGATTGCTACAACAATGTGACGTACACACTCTTCTTAGACTACCTACAGGCATCTTCTACGCACAGGGAGTCAAGGCAAATGTTTTGTTCTTTGATAAAAGGGCAGCTAGCGAAAAGCCCTGGACAGAAAAACTTTGGATATATGATCTAAGGACTAACATCCATTTCACTCTAAAGACAAACACTCTTAGATACGAAGATCTAGAAGATTTCATTAAATGCTACAATCCAGAAAATAGACATGAACGAAAAGAAACTGAACGATTCAAATGCTTTACATACGAAGAGATCATGAAAAGAGACAAAACAAATCTAGACATATTCTGGTTAAAAGATGAGAGCCTTGGAGATTCTGAAAATCTTCCAGACCCAAAGATATTGGCCCTAGAAATTGCAGAGGATTTAGAATCAGCACTTGACGAATTTAAAAGAATATATGAAGAATTAGAAGAATAATAGTCTAAAGACCATTTTCCTTTAATATTCTAATAACTTCATCGTAGACTTCATTTAGTTCTTTCTCACTTTTTGCTCCGGTGATGATGTACTTACCGTTTTTGTATATTGTAACATGCTTTCTTTCTCCACCAACCATCACCTTAACTAGAAGAGCTGGGTAGGTCTCTGGATTATATTCAGCATGGACAAAATCAGCTATCCCATAAGCCTTTACGATATCTACATCATGTGGAAATCTTCCAGTAGCAACAATATTTGTTATTATCGGTCTTGTCCCAAAGGGTACATCTTTCTTCATCAATATCATCCTTCATTAGTTATATTATTAGTATTATTGGCACTAGTATATAAGCTTTTATTTTTATCCTTTTTAGAATATAATTTTTTACCAACTTATTCTAAAAAATCAAATGAGGAACAGTAAGAAATATATATTTAGACACATATTCCGTATAGACATGCTAACAATTTAATCATTTAGGTGCAACGCTTGAAAAAAATAACAAAAAAGACCTTAGATGATAATAATTACGAGATACCTAACATTACTATTTCCAACAAAGAAATGATTGAAGGGATATCAAAAGCCGCACCAATAGGGATTGGTATTGTTATCAATAGGGTATTCATTTTTGTTAATGATTTTCTATGTGATATGTTAGAATATTCAAGGGAAGAGCTTATAGGGAAAAATTCTAGAATAGTGTATCCAACTGATGAAGATTATGAATATGTTGGTAAGGAAAAATATCAAAAAATGAAAAAATCTATTGCTGGTGCAGTCGAAACACGATTCAGAACAAAATCTGGGAAAATACTAAATGTTATTCTCTCTTCTTCTTTCATAGAAAAAGACAATCCTGAAAAGGGAGTAATATTTACAGCACAGGATATAACTGATAGAAAAAATACCGAAAACCAATTAATAAAAACTGAAAAAAGTCTAAAAGCTTTTGTAAATGGCATTCCTGAATCCATTTTATTAATTGATAAGAATGGAATTGTTATTGAAGCAAATGACACGGTATTAAAGAGATTAGAAATACCAAAAGATAAGATTATAGGCGCTTGCATTTATAACTTAATTGACAGAGAAACATCATCTAGAAGAAAAGAATATGTTAAGAGAGTTATTTCTGCTAAATTGCCTGTAAAATTTGAGGATATCCGATCTGGCAGAATTATTGAGAATAATCTATATCCAATTCTTGACGATAATGGAGAAGTTACCCATATAGCAATTATAGGCTATGATCTTACTGAGAAAAGGAAGAATGAAGAAATCTTAAGGCAGAGCGAGAATAAACATAGATCACTTATTGAGAGTCTCCAAGAAGGCATATGGATTATAGATGAGAACGAATGCACTAGTTTTGTCAATCCAAAAATGGCAGATATGCTCGGATATTCTGTTGAAGAGATGATTGGTAAACATCTTTTTGATTTCATGGATGAAAATGGAATCGAAATTGCTAAGAAATATCTTGAAAGAAGAAAATCTGGCGTCAAAGAACAACACGATTTTGAATTCATGAAGAAGAATGGTGAGAGATTTTATGCTTCTATTGTAACATCCCCAATTTTTGGCAGTAATGGAGAGTATAAAGGTGCCTTAGCTTCTATACAAGACATTACCGAAAGAAAAATTGCTGAAAAAAAACTAAAAGAAAGCGAAGAGAGGTATAGAGAGCTTTATAATAATATGAGTACTTGTGTTGCTATTTATGAAGTTAAAGACAATGGAAATGATTTTATTTTTAAAGGCCTTAATAGAGCAGGAGAAGAAAAAAGTAAGGTAAAGTTTGAAGAAATCAAGGGTAAAAGTGTTTTAGAGGTATTTCCTAGCGTAAAAGAAATAGGGCTATTTGACGTTTTTAAAAGAGTGTATAATACAGGTAAACCTGAGTATCACCCAACAACACTTTACAAAGATGAGAGAATATCACAGTGGGTTGAGAACTATGTTTACAAGCTACCGTCTGGGGAAATAGTGGCATTGTATGATGATGTTTCAGAAAGAAAGAAAGTAGAAGATGCCCTAAGAGAAAGTGAAGAAAAGTTTAGAAGTATTTTTAACAGGGCCCAAGATGCAATTTTCATTATTAATAAAGAGGATAAATTTATCGATGCAAATGAAGCAGCTTCAAGAATTTTTGGTTACACTAAAGAAGAACTACTAAAAATGGAGATTTCAGATTTACAAGCGCCCGAAGTCAGAGGGGTCCCAGGGACAATAGTCAAATCAGAATTAGAGAAATATGAGTCGAAAACTTTTGAAGCTCTTGATATCGATAAATTTGGGAAAATATTTCCTGTCGAAATTAGCCAAAGTCTTTTTATGTTAAAAGGAGAGGAAGTTGTCCTAAACATAGTACGTGATATATCCGAAAGAAAGAATATGGAAAAGAAAATAAAGGATAGTGAAATGCACTACAGAAGTTTATTTGAAAATTCTCCTATTGCATTGTGGGAAGAGGATTACTCACTTGTAAAAAAAGAGATTGATGAACTAAAAAAATCAGGAATTAAAGACATAAGACAATACTTAGAAAATAATCTAGATTTTGTTAAGAAATGTGTTCCACTTGTCAAAATAATTGATTTTAATCAATCAGTCCTAAAACTATACAATGCTAAAGATAAAAAGGAGTATTTAAATAATTTATCTAATGTCTTCTCTGAAAGCTCTTTTAACATGTTTAAAGAAGCAATGATATGTATTGCTGAAGGAAAGACTTACTTATTTGGTGAAGATAAAAATTATACTATCGATGGGAAAGAACTTGATGTTATCGTTACATGGTCAGTTGTTCCCGGACATGAAAAAAATTATGATAGGGTG
>JGI11944J13513_1000465_pt1 | contig 39598 bp, 41 predicted proteins | sample TerdegcoTASludge_FD_13513 | JGI IMG/M metagenome (IMG submission 13513) | reverse complement strand
TATATTATGTAAATCCAATAGTGGGGATAGTCCATCAAAATCTCTAGAAGTAACAAAAATTTCATGGCCGCTCGATTCGAGGGTCTTGATAATACCCTTAAAGAAGTTTACATGCGGAGTATTCGAGATGTCAATCCATACCTTCATCTTTATCATATGTCAATATTAGGATATATATTTTAAAGTTTCGGCTTTAATTGTTTCACAGCTAGAAAAAATAAGTTATAATTAGGCTTTAAATATCGAAAAAAGTTATAATTAAACTTATAACAATTCCTAAATCTTAGAAATCAGTTTTTATTAAAAATTAATATTAAATAAATCGATTTAGCCTCCATGGGCAGTTGCAAGGATTTTTAGAGTTTCTCCTTCTTTAATCTTTTCATCAATTGAACTGATCATCCTATCGTCAGCCATTACAAGCATATACTCATTGATTTTCCCATTAGATATGGCTGACTTTGAGAATTCATTATTATAATTAGAGGATAAGTAATCAACAATTTCCTTAAACGTCATTTCTTTACAAGGAATTTCTATTTCATTTTTACCTATTAAGTCCCTATACTCTGCGTATATTCTAACTTTTATCATTTTATCCTATTTAGACGTTATACTTTTCTCTTTTAAAATTATTGTATGTAAACGAGTATTGAATTAGAAATAGATTAAATAAATACAATATTATTTCAAAAGGCATATAAATATTAAATATATAATATTAGATGGTGATTAAAATGGTATTTTGTGCAAGTTGTGGTTCACAAAATCCTGATGGCAGCCAATTCTGTACCGGTTGTGGTGCAAAACTAGGCGCAGCTGGGACTACAAATCCTGGGTTTTCAGGAAGTGGGCAAGGATATGAATTTGAAATAAAGGATAGACCTGTATTCAGTATTCTAAATATCAATTTAAAGAGTGGACAATCTATTGTTGCTGAAGCCGGTGCAATGGTCACGATGTCATCTAATGTTTCTATAAAAACTGAAATGAAAGGGGGTCTTGGAGGCGCTCTTAAGAGAGGTGTTCTTGGTGGAGAATCTTTATTTATGAACACTTTTACAAGTAACGGTCCTGGTAGAATTAGCTTTGCTCCAGGATATCCTGGTGACATAACACACATAAAAATGAAAGGGGAAACATGGTTCTTACAGGGTGGAGCATACATGTGTTCTTCTCCAGAAGTTAGTATCGATACCAAATTCCAAGGACTAAAAGGTTTGGTTTCTGGAGAAGGATTATTCTTCCTAAAAGCGGAGGGAGTTGGAGATCTATTTATATCAAATTATGGGTCTATAATTGAAAAAGATCTAAAGGGAGAATCCTTCAAAGTTGATACTGGACATATTGTAGCATTCTCAAGTGGAGTTACATATAATGTTGAAAGGATTGGAGGCTGGAAATCCACAATTCTAAGTGGTGAAGGTCTAGTCGCAAATGTTAGCGGTACTGGAAAAGTATACTTGCAAACAAGATGTGCTCAAGCTCTTGCTAGCTGGCTTGTACCTTTTATGCCTTCAAGTAGCGGTACCAGTGTTGGAGGATTTAAAATAGGATAGATTAAAATAAAATTTATATTATTCTTCTTTTTCCTCCAAATAAATTTTTACAGTTTTTTTCAATGCAAGACCTGCTTCAGCTTCACACGCTTTCAAAATCCCGCATGGGACAGGACATACGGTGTGCAAAATATCTGCTTTTTGATATACTGGATTTATAGGAATTTTTTTGAATACAATGTCTTTGTCCAAAGTATCTATATCTTCTGCATATTTTTCAATTAATTTGCAGTCAGTCTTTACTTCAACTTTAAATCCCAGTCCTTTTCTTTTTACTTTTACTATGTTGGTAAATCCACAAGCCCCGGCATCTATTGTTGCTTCAATCATAGAATCACTTCAATATACTTTCAATATTATGATCATCTACTATAACATATTTGTATCCTTGTTCAGTTAAAAAAATTTGTCTGTTAGAAGAGTATTCTTGATCTCTTGTGTCCTTTGTTACTATTGAATAAAACTTAGCAGAAGATCCATCTTTTTTTGGCCTTAATATTCTGCCTAATCTCTGAGCTTCTTCCTGTCTCGAGCCAAATGTTCCTGAAACTTGAATGGCCACATTAGCATCTGGAAGATCAATTGCGAAATTAGCGACTTTTGAGACGACAAGAATAGTTATTTTACCTTTTCTAAAATCAGAATAAATTCTTTCTCTTTCTTTGTTAGGAATCTTGCCTGTAATCAACGGTGCATTAAGAGTTTCAGCAATTTTTTCTAATTGTTCAATATACATTCCAATGATAAGTATCCTATCATTTTTGTGATGATCAATAATCTTCTTAACGATTTCATATTTGAACGGATTTTCAGCAGCTATCCGGTACTTATTTCTATCATCGGATGTGGCATATGTTATCCTTGATTTCTCAGGCATGTGCACTCTAATCTCATAACATATTGCCTCCGCAATCCAACCTTGTTGCTCTAAATTCTTCCAAGGCATATCAAATTTTTTTGGGCCAATAAGACTGAAGACATCTTTTTCTCTTCCATCTTCTCTTACCAATGTTGCCGTTAGTCCTAGTCTCCTCTTTGATTGTATATGAGCCGTAACTTGAAATACAGGGGCAGGTAATAAGTGAACTTCATCATATATAATAAGTCCCCAATTCTTCTTATCAAATATATTAAAATGAGTAAATTCATCATCTTTTTTTCCTCTATGAGTTAGAATCTGGTACGTTGTTACAGTGATATCCCTAATTTCTTTTACTTCCCCAGAATATTCCCCAATCTTCTCTCGGGGGAGATCAGTTTTATCTAAAATCTCATCAATCCACTGTCTAACAGCGATTACGTTTGGGCAAGTAATCAAAGTACTGGTCTTTACTTTAGTCAATACTCCAATACCTATAACAGTTTTACCTGCCCCACAAGGTAGGACTATAGTACCGCTTCCACCGTCTACCCCCCCTCCTCTATAGAAAACGTTGATAGCATCTTCTTGATATTTTCTAAGATGGAATTCATTTCCGCTTCTAGTATTGGCAAGGAGATTGATCTCAAGAGGATCCCCCTCTTCGTACCCAGCAAGATCTAGGGCAGGCCATCCAATTTTAATTAAATCTTGTTTTAAAAATCCTCTACTTTTAGTATCTACCTTAATATTGTTATCGTCAATAATTTCGAGAATATGTTTCTTAACATGCTCATTATTTTGAATTTCTTTTATTAGAATAGCATCTTCAGAAAATAGAACAAGATCTTCATTTACTTTTTTCAATGATAATCTTCCAAAGCGTGACATTATGTCCTTTATATCAGTAATAACGTTTGAAGGAATATCATATCTAGAATATTTCAAAATTATATTAATTACTTCATCACTCGTAAGCCCTGCGGCTGCGGCGTTCCAAAGAGACAGATCGGATAATCTGTATGTATGGATATGCTCTGGGCTTTTTTCTAACTCGGAAAATCTAGAGATATCGTCTCTAGCGTCTTCGTATAGAGGATTTGCAACCTCTAAGAACATTGATCTGTCTCCCTGAACAATTAAAGGTTTTGGTGTATCCATTTAAAAATCACCTTAAATATCAATATTTTATTATATCATTTTTATAAGTCTTTCTAAATAGAATTTAAATGTTTTGGGTCAGCATTTTTACTTAGTTGTGAGGTATACGAGTATCGCTAAAGCCGCTGTTGTAAAAAGGTCAGGTACTATCAAAAATGGCCCCAATCCACTGGATCTAAATCCACAAATGGCTTGAAATATTGGACTTGAAGTGAGTATGTCCAAAAGAAATGCTAAAGAAAAAATAGATAATCCTAAAGAAAAGGGAGATTTAGTTTTCCGGTATATATTAGCATAAAGGACAAAAACTACAAGTATTAAAACTATATTGATTATGGATATAGCATATTTCATTTGAAGAATATAGCTTCTTTCCCATAAACTACAGGTATTAGATTCACAGACTCCATTCTGAACTAAGACTTTATGAAAAAATCCATTATTTACCGAAACTAAAAATTTATTGATTAAATTCAACATTTTCTAACCCCATTTCTTTACATAAGTGATTAAAATTATCCATATTTTTATCAAGTATTCCTGAAGGAAAATATATCTTTCCGTACTTGCCGCCCATTGAGGACACAAGCCCATTTTTTTCCATTATATTTAAGTGATGCTGGACAGTTTTATACTCAATTCCTGTAGCTAAAGAAATCCTATTTGCATTTGAAGGGCTAGAAATAATATATTTCAATATTAATGCCCTATTTATGCCTCCCCTTGAACCTGCAATAAGCCATAGGAGTATCTTTTTGTCCTTATCCATGTAAATTCGTTTGAGTTCATTTTTTTTCTTTTATATATCTATCTTTTTTTATGCAATATATTTTCAATGGCAATCCAAGTTTAGATAAGTATATTATTCTAGGATAAATAAAAGTATTTTCCAAAATTTATACCTATTTATTCCCAAATTGGGGGATAATAGAATATAAAAAATTATACTAAAGGAACAGTTGAACTACCATCTAAGAATACCAAAACTTTAGCATTGTTTCCTTTTTCCGCTAAGGCTTTATCAAGTGAATCTTGAACGGAATTATGTGGCACTATAAATATTTCTTCTAGTACTTTGTTATCAAGATCTGTGATTGCCCATATCTGCCCGCAAGTAACAAGCTCTGCAATTTTTGCCGCTTTATGGTATCCCAATACATAATTCCTTTCTGTGGCCTTGATTACTTCTTCTGGAGTATCGTTATCCTTTAATAGGTCATAGAAAGTCTTATCGCCAATCCCATCTCTACAACTTGAAACGAGTATAATTATTCCGCCATCTTTCAAAGCTAGTTTAGTATTCTCAATAGCTTTTTGAGATTGATAGAGGCTAACGTCCATAGGATATGGAGCAACGGACAAGATAATATCCGCTTTCCCAGGTACCGGAACACAGAATAGTTTATCAACTGCCTTTGCGGATTCATATAATATATCAATTATATCCCCAGCTTGAGCATCGAATATATTCCCCTCGTTATCAGCAACTACATTAATAGCAAAAACATTCGGTTTTATTTTCATGATTTCTCTTACTGCATCTTCCATATCTTCATGCACGGGATTTCCTTTTAGGGCCAATGTCTTGGAGTTAGGGTGTAGTGCATGTTTATGATTTGAAGTTATTGTCTTAATTGAAGATACTCCTGGCAAAAATGATTTCCTAGTTCCAGTATAACCTGCAAAGTAATGGGGTTCAGAAGAACCAATTGTTACGATTGCATCGCTTTCTAAAACTTTTTTATTGATATATAGTTCAGTTCCTCTTGGAGTTTTCCCTACATATTGAAGTGTTTCATCCTTTCTAGCTTCATGGACAGATATTTTAGATTTGAATTCAGGATAATAAGGACCAAAGATATTGTTAAACTCTTCTTCTGTTGGAACTCTATGAGACCCTGTTGCAATCATAAACTCAATTTTATTCATGTACGGCTTCATTATTGGGTATATTGTATCTAAGATTTTCTTAGTTGGTGTAGGCCTCTGGCCATCATTAATTAGAAATAAAATCTTATTGTGTTTTTTTAAAAAATCATTTAAAGGCAATGTCTTTGTTGGATTTTCTACAGCCTTTTTCAATACATTTTCTTTAGCTGAACCCTTTACCTCTTTTGGTTCAACTATTCCGAGCAAATTCTTATCTGGTATTTCTATTTTTATTTTTTCTTTTTTATAAGGTATTTCCAATTTCATTAAATCACTCTTTAGAAGTATCCTACTCCTTCCATTGTTAGTGAAATAAATTTGTAATCTTTGCCCATGTCCTTCAACAGCGAAAGCAAAGCCATATGCTCTTTACCAGAACCTGAAATTAAACTGACATAAATCTCGTCACCAATATCTTTAGGTAATCTATCTCTAATTGCATTTTTGATATTTTCAATTGGCATTGAAGGATTAACTACTATCCAATCCACGTCTTTAGTTGGATTAAACTTCTCTCTACCAAAGTCATTAGTCACAAGGATAATTTTGTCCCATTCTTCTGATATTAATCTTCCTACATGCCCCCAAGTTCCCTTACCTGTAGATATCAAAGCGACGAGAGTCTTCATTATAGCCATCTCCTAATAACTTCGGAGAGCCTTTTAACACCAAGATTTATTTCTTCATCAGTTGGGTATGAGAAATTTAATCTCATTGTGTGCCTACCTAGATTTTCTTCAATGTAAAAAGCACTTCCTATGACATAAGCTACATTTGAATTTATTGCATCTGTGAACATTGCTTTGGTATCTACGTATTCAGGTAGCTCAATCCAATTAAACATACCCCCTTCNGGTTTTGTCCACTTGCACTCTTTTGGCATGTATTCGTCCAAAGAAGATAACATCACGTCTCTTTTTACTCTGTAGAAGTTTANTATTTTAACTAGATGTTTGTCAAGGTAATTNTTGCAATAAAGGCTAGCGATTCTCTGACCAAAGGTATTGGTATGAAGGTCGACAGCCTGTTTAGCGATAATCATCTTTTTCATGATTTCTCCATTTGCAATGGCCCAAGCTATCCTGAATCCAGGTGCAAGTATCTTTGAGAACGTTCCAAGATATATTACTCTGCCTTCACTATCGTAGGATTTTATTGCTTTGAGGTGTTCTCCCTCATATCTAAGTTCTCCATAAGGATTGTCTTCAATAATTACTAAATCATAATCATTTGCAATTTTTATTATTTCTTTTCTTCTCTTATCAGACGTTGTGATACCAGTTGGATTATGGAAATTTGGAACTAAATAGAGTATTTTTGCCTTCTTTCCATCTTCTTTCAACGTTTCAAGTGTTTCGATTAACAAATCAGTTTTAATGCCTTCTTCATCTGACGGAACATCTACAAAATCACAAAGGTATGATCTAAATGCACTCAATGCACCTAAATAACTAGGGGCTTCAACTATAACAATGTCCCCCGGATTAATCAAAATCTTTGAAGCTAAATCAAGACCTTGCTGAGAACCACTAGTAATCAGAATATCATCAGGAGTACATGTAATTCCATATTTAGACATCATCCCGGAAATGTATTGTTTTAATTCAGGATCTCCCTCAGTAAGTCCGTATTGTAAGCCATTATTATTTGAATTCATGACTTCATTTACAATTTTCTTTATTTCTTCTATTGGAAATGTTTTTGGATTTGGAAGACCGCCGGCTAGAGAAATAATTCCTGGTTTTTGAGTAAGTTTAAGTATTTCTCTAATTTCTGATGCTTTAACGCGCAATGCAGTCTCTGAGAATATTGAATCATTCATATAAATCAACATAAAGAAAGGTATTTCACAATTTAAAAAACTTTCTTTTAGTAGTTGATTCTTTGAATATACCTTCAGCTAGTCCTTTTAACAATCCAAGAATAATTGGCCCATAAAGAATTCCCATGGCGCCAAAAACGTATGCACCGCCCAAAAAACCAACTAAGACAATAAAGGGATGTAACTGGGCTTTATTACCTCCGAGTTTTGGGAATATGTAAAAATTATAGAGAACGAATAATGTAACAACCCCATAAATTAATACTGCCAATCCTTGAACAAAATTATCCGTAAGAATATAGTAAAATCCAACTGGCAAGAATATCGTCCAAGGCCCAACAACTGGCAAAAGTGCAGCAAGACCTGTCAAGAGCCCAAGTAAGAAGGAATAAGGAACTCCAATAATCAGGTACCCTACTGTTGCCAAAAAGGCCACTATCATAGCACTCATTACGTTAGCATAAATGAGGCCATTTATAACTCGTTTTGCAGGTCCGAGTATTTCGACTAAATCATCTTTGAAATTATGGGGAACTATTCTATCAAAATATTTCTCAATTCTTTCTTTTTCATTCAGGAAATAATACAAAGATAAGAATAATACGGCGATGTTCATTAGAGTAAGAGGTAAATGTTCCACAGTACTAGAGAAGAACTCTGAGATATTGATAATCTGGGGAAAAGTTCCAGAAATAAATCCGTAGAAAGGACTATTATGCACGTCTACTCCTATCAAGTCAAATATCGTGGTAGGGGATTCTTTTTGCAAAGTTTGAGTGACAAAGTTAAGTTGCTCTATTGCTTTAAAAAATCCATATAAGAGGGTAATAAGAAACGGGGCAGAAATAAATAAAGTAGTAAGGGCTGCAGATATACCTCTTTTTTTTATTCTGCAATATAAATAATCATAAACAGGATGGAAAGCGTAAGAAAATATCAATCCCCCAAGTATTCCGGGAATTACTGGATAGATGAGATAAACACCCATTAATAATATTGAAACTGTAATAATTATTTTAACAAGAGTTATTCTATCCATATAACTATTTTAGATATGCTTCTTTTTTAAGACTTTGTGGAGTAAACAATATCTTTCAAAATATATTAAGAGCTTTTCTTTGCTTTTTTGTCCTTAATCATTTTAAGTCGATAGGTATTTTCTCTTTCAAGCTCCTCTAATCTAAATACAATAAATTTCTTTTGAGATTCTAATTTAGGGAGTATTTTAGATTCTAATGCGTTTACTCTTCTCTTTGTGACCTCTATTTCATTTAGAATTTTTTTTAGAGTTGATTCAGCCTCTACAGCCTTAGCCACGTACTCTAAAACTTTTTCATATCCCTCCACAGTTTCATCTATCTTTGAAGATGTCGATAGTATGCTATAACCTCTCTCATTAATACCTGTTTTAATAGAGAGCTCGGATATTTTAGGAGCTGGAACTCCCATAATGTTCTTACTTTCTAAATAAAATTCTGGCGTTCCCTTCTTGATTAAAGCACATGATGCTACTGAGATCTCACCTTCGAAAGCCAAAGTCATGCCAAGGAGATTTCTTGCAACTTCGTAGCTTTTTTCTAGAGTTTCTTGAGCTTCTTTGGCGTCGTCTACCATCCCAAATAAATTCATGACTAGACCGTCTCTTTTCTTTTTTAAGATAGTGTATCCAGTCCTAGAAAGTTTAATCTTTCTTTGGAGTTTTATTAACTCAGACCTCGTCGGCTTTATTTGGGGCATTCTTAAATCTCCTCAAATATTTTTCAATCAATTCATCGCTAACTCTCAACAACTTGTCTTCTTTAAGTGTTGAAAGAATTTCCCATGCTATATCAAGAGTAGTCTCTATTTTCCTATTTTCATTATTTTTTTGGGCTACGAACTTTTTTTCAAATGCATCGGCAAATTCTAAGAAAAGTTTATCTGATTCTGAAAGGGATTCTTTACCAACTATTGAAACAAGGCCCCTTAATTCCTTACCTTCTGCATATGCTGCATAAAGTTGATCAGAAACAGATTTATGATCTTCACGAGTTCTCCCTTTTCCAATTCCCTTACTCATTAATCTTGATAGTGACGGCAATACATCTATAGGAGGATAGATTCCTTTTCTTTGAAGGTCTCTTGAAACAATAATCTGTCCTTCTGTGATATAACCGGATAGATCAGGAATTGGATGGGTAATATCATCACCCGGCATAGTAAGAATTGGGACTTGGGTTACAGAACCGTTTTTCCCTTGAATTCTACCGGCTCTTTCATATAAGGATGCAAGGTCAGTATACATGTATCCTGGATATCCCCTTCTGCCGGGGACTTCCTCTCTTGCAGATCCAATCTCTCTCAAAGCTTCACAGTAGTTAGTCATATCAGTCATTATTACTAAAAGATGCATGTCATATTTAAATGCTAAAAATTCTGCTGTTGTCAAAGCTATTCTTGGAACAATAAGTCGTTCTATGGATGGGTCAGAAGCAAGATTAAGAAAAACTATTCCTCTTTCCAATGCACCTGTCTTTTCAAAATCGCTAATGAAATACTTTGCCTCTTCCTCTGTTATTCCCATTGCTACAAAAATGACCGCAAAACTTTCCTTGCAATCCAATACAGTAGCCTGTCTTGCAATCTGAAGGGCAAGTTGATTATGAGGCAATCCTGAACCAGAAAAGATAGGTAGTTTTTGACCCCTAATTAAAGAATTCATACCATCAATAGCAGATATGCCGGTCTGAATAAATTCATGAGGAGGTGCTCTCTTGTAAGGATTAATTGGCAATCCATTTATATCACGTCTTTCTTCAGGTATTACTTTAGGGCCTCCGTCAAGTGGGTCTCCAGATCCAGAAAATATCCTGCCTAGCATATCATGAGAAACAGGAGCTTTTAGAACATCACCAGAAAATTTAACATATGTTTCTTTATCGATATTCCTTGTACCCTCAAATACTTGGACTACAACTTTGTCCCAAGAGGTATCCAAAACCTGTCCTCTTTTTACTTCACCACTTGGGAGAGTGATAATAACAAACTCGCCATACCCTATCTCTTCTGTTTTTTCAAGAAATATTAAGGGCCCTGTTACAGAAGTTATTGTTTTGTATTCCTTCATTGAATCATGCCTCCCCCATTAGTTGTTTGAACTCCTTGGACATGTTTTCATTTATTGATGCAATCTTACTTTCAAAATCTTTTCTGTATCTAACTTTTGAGATATCTGCTCTTGATTCAAGTTTTAGTAATTTGTCTATTTCAACGCCTTTATCAATAGCATTGTTTCCAAGCCTTGAAAATCTAATGATGGCGTTTAGAAGAGCAAATTGCCTTTTTAGTGAGTGAAATTCATCAACTTCGTGATAAGAATCTTGTTGCAAGAATGTTTCTCTCAGCATCCTGGCTATTTCTAATAAAAACTGTTGATCTGGTGGCAATGCATCAGCGCCCACAAGTTGAACTATTTCTTGTAATTCTGCTTCTTTTTGTAATATTTCCATTGCTTCAGATCTAGTTCTATCCCATTCAATAGAAACATTTGCTTCAAACCATTCTTTTAGGGTATCGTAATATAAAGAATAAGACTCGAGCCAATTAATGGCTGGAAAATGTCTCTTTTGAGAGAGATTAGAGTCAAGTGCCCAAAATGTTTTAGTTATTCTTAAAGTATTTTGGACAACTGGCTCAGAGAAGTCCCCACCGGGTGGTGAAACTGCTCCAATGACAGTTACAGACCCAACTTTTCCTCCCAGTGTGATAACTCTCCCGCCCTCTCGTAAAAGCTTGAAAGTCTTGAAGATAAATAAGCTGGATACCCCTCCTCACCCGGCATTTCTTCAAGTCTTGAGGATATTTCTCTCATGGCTTCAGCCCATCTTGATGTTGAGTCCGCCATTAATGCTACATCGTAACCCATATCTCTATAATATTCAGCAATAGTTATACCAGTATAAATAGAAGCTTCTCTTGCGGCGACCGGCATATTTGATGTATTAGCAATCAATACGGTTCTATTCATGAGGGGTCCGCCTGTTACAGGGTCTACTAACTGAGGGAATTCAGTCAAAACATCAATCATTTCGTTTCCTCTTTCCCCACATCCAATATATACGACAACTTTTGTATCGCTCCATTTAGCAAGTTGTTGTTGAGTTACTGTCTTACCGCTACCAAACGGCCCAGGTATTGCTGCAGTCCCACCTTTAGCCAGGGGAAATAAAACATCAATAATTCTCTTACCTGTGACAAGAGGTACAGTAGGCATCATTTTTTCTTTGAAAGGTCTAGGAACTTTTACAGGCCACCTTTGATACATTTTAAGTATTGCTCCATTATTAAGTCTACACAGTACCTCATCGACAGTAAAACTGCCATGATCCGAAATTTCTTCAATCTCTCCAGAAATATTAGGGGGGCACATTATAAGATGTTTTGTAAATTGATTTTCATTTACATAGCCTATTGCATCGCCATAATTTACCTTCTCGCCTTTTTTCTTTATGGGAAAAAATTCCCATTTCTTAGCTCTGTCTATTCCTGGTGCTTCGGCACCCCTTTTTATGAACTCTCCCATTATGTTAGCAAGTACGGGAAGAGGTCTTTGAACACCATCATAAATTGATCCCAATAACCCAGGCCCAAGTTCAACAGATAAAGGCATTCCAGTTGTTGTGGCTTCATCACCTGGTTTTAAAAGTGAAGTATCTTCGTAAACCTGAATTATTGTTTTATCATCCTCAATTTCAATTACTTCACCAAATAACCCTTCATGCCCGACTCTAACTAGTTCATTCATTTTAGCATTAAGATTTAATACAGTGACAACTGGTCCTGATACCCTGTAAATAGTTCCTTTGTTTTGCAATTAATTACCCCACAGGTCGACTCCAATAACTTGTCGTATTTTATCCCTTAATATATCACTTAATTTCTCACCCAATACAATTACAGCAGGTTTAACTGAAGTATCAACCCTCAACTTAGTTTTTGAAGATAAATTTTTATAATATTCCGGTTGAATAATAATAATTCCAACTTCCTTATCTTTAAACATGTCAAGGAGCCCATTTTCAAATTCTTGATCTGTTATAATCCGCTTGGCCTTATTGATTCCAATCAGCCTAAATCCTAAAACAAACTGTTCATCACCAACTACACCAAATTCCATCAAATCACCAAGCTCTCTTCAATTATTTTATTTTGAATATTAGAGGATTTGCCTCTAGATATTTTTCTAATATTATCAACTTCAACTTTTTTAGAGATAATGTAATGGAGAATAGGAATAATACTTAGATGCTCACCCTTGAATTGCTTTTTTGCATATCCCATGAGAAATTTTTCAAGCTCTTCTTCTAATGTGAAAAGAGTAGGTTCAGACCAATGTGATTCAAAAATTTGTCCGTAAGGAGTTTTATTAATTACCGCTAAGAATTCAGTGTCTGAAGCTCTAAGTAGTTCGCCTAATTTTTCAATATTAAAGTAAAATCCTCCATCTATTACATTTTTTTGTTCTTCTTCAACTGTAAATCCATATCGTCTCATTCTCAATATATTTCTCAAATTAATAATGTCTATTTCCATTTTAATGAAATTAATAAAGAGAGTTTTTTTATCTTTTCTAAATTTATCAAGAACACTGCAATAATAATTTTTGTATAGCTCTGACTCAATGTCCGCTATTTCTTTATGTTCATCTAAAAATGAAAATTGATCAATTTTCTTTAATTTTTTTATGACTTCTTCATAGGTTGTTAAAGTTAATAGAGACTGGATAAAAGTATAAGGTATTTCTCCTATGGGGATTAAGGTTTTCTCAATATCCTTTGTTAATACTTTGGCGAATTTTCCCCTTAAAATAGATATTATATTATGGATATCCCATCTTTTTAAAACAGCAAAAGTATATTTAGAAGCTTTTTTTCCGCCCATTTTCAAGAGCTTGTCATAAGTATTGGCTAGATTTTCATTTAAGGCATGTTCAATTAATTCGATCCCTCTGTATTCACTTGAAAGGTTGACTATCTCATTTTTATATTCATGTTCCCCAATGTATCTAGCTATTTGAGGAACCTCCATATTCAAGAGTTTAATATAAACGTCCTTCTTGAATAATTTGCTTTCCATAGCTCTAACTCTAGTATTTACATAACTGTAATTTGTTTCTCCTAGATTATAACTAGAGGATACTGCATTGGAAACCATATTCAACCTCACCAAAAAGGATATCTCGTAAATTTTTTAGATTATCATTGAAAACAGAATTTATTAGTGAATCAAAAGTAAAGTCCTCTCTTATTCTACCAGAATTATCTTCAATTAGAATTCCGCCTAAACAGTTAATATTGCCCTTGTACTTATCTTTAACTATTTTCTTAACAATATCTTCATCCATTTTGTTTGAGAAGAAATATTCAAGTGTCGCTACAGATGTCAATTTTATTAAAAGTTTCTCTCTTTTTTCTGGATCTAGTTCACCTAATTTTTTCTTAACTTCAATTAGTATTTCTTCTAAGATATCGTGTTCCATCCTAAGTCTCTTTCTTTTTATTTCTAGATTTGTTCTTGAAGTCTCAGTTTTAGCTAAGAGAGAAATCTTTTCTTTTAAGGCGTCCTTTTTCTTTTGTTTTAATTTTTCCATTGTTTCATTGATTTCATTTAGTTTAGAACGTCTAGTTTCAGCTAATCGAATATCATACTCTTTAGCAATTTTTTTTGCGTCTTGAATTACTGCATTGGATACTGAGTCAACACCCATATGATCCCTCCATTAAAGGACCTGGGGAAGTACAACGAAGAGTAGAACTAACGCTACCGTAAGGCCAAAAATAACTATGGTCTCAGGTATTACTGTAAGGACTAGTCCTTTACCAAAAAGTTCCTCTTTCTCTGCCATAGCTCCAACTGCAGCAGATCCAATATGCTTTTCTGCCCATGCAGCGGCCAATCCAGTAATTCCAACTGCAATAGCAGAACTCAAAACGACTACTATTACTGCTAATTCTGCCATCATATCACCTCTTAATATTTTATACCAAATGGTTTAAACTTTATGCCTCCTCCTTCATAAAACTTTGTAAAGAATTCAACATAGTGTAATCTCAATGCGTGTAAGAAACTGGCTAAAATACCCAACATAATATTACCAATATGCCCAACTACTAGGACTATGTATCCCAAAGGTACAAATATTCCTCCTTTGGGCATTATTATATCTAAAACTATGCTGTTGATAACAATTGCAACTCCCACTGAAGAAAGACCGATTGCCATCAATCTTACATATGAAAGAATGTTACTCATTATTCCAAATATTTCAATCAAGCCGATGAATCCTTCTCCGATTACTAACAGTACTAAAGATATTAAAAGAAGGGCCCCTCCCACATATATAAAATAATTTGATATGTAATTACCTGCGGCTAAAGAGATTATGGAAAAAATCAAAATAATCCAACTTCCTTTTTCAAGTACTGCTTCTTTCAATCCATGTGCTTTGTTTACATTAATAAAACCAAGAATTAGGCCCAACAAAACATGAAAAATACCTATAATAATGGACATAATTAATACTGGCATGAAATCCACAATTCTATCAATTAACGGTAAATTTATTCCAAAAATCTCTTCGATTCCTAGAAGTTTAAATATGTCTAATCCAAAGAATTCACCATCTATGAATCCAAATACTATTGTGTAGAGACTTGAATATTCTAGTATACCTAAGAGCATTTTCCAACCTTCGGTTTTAAATTTCATTTTTAAAAGAATCGAAGATAAAAAAATTACAAGTCCGTAACCTATATCTCCTAACATAATACCATAAAAAAGAGGGAATGTAATAAATATTGCAAATGTCGGATCTATCTCTTTATTCTTTGGATATTCAAATAGATCCAATAATAATTCAAATGGTTTAACTGGGGCTGGGTGTTTAAATTCAACTGGAACGGCTTCTTCATCACTATACTTTACTTTTTCTAGATGAACTCTATCACTAAATTTTTTCTTGATAATGCCTTCAAGTATCTCGAATTTGCTCTCTGGTATCCATCCTTCAACTAAAAAAGTATTTGTTGTTGTAGAAAACCTAAGGGGCGCTTCCATTTTGTCAATTTCAGAGGATAAGAAATCTTCATATTGCAAGAGATAAGAAGACTTTTCCTTTATTATTGTATCAAGTCTATTCTTAAATTTTATTAGTTGTGATTCTAACAATGATTTTGAAGTTACAACATTATTAAAGGACTTAAGAAAATTTTTTTCAAATCCTACATTTTCTAAATCGCCAATTGATTTTAATTGGTCTATTTCGACAAGAACAGAATTAATTTTAGAAATCTTTTCATTCAATTCTTTAATTTCTTTTTCAGTTTTTAGTACATCTAATTCCAATTCTCTAGTTATCTCTCTTTTTGAATATGTCTCTTTGATATTATCTGGCCTAATATCAAATGAACTTAGAATAGATCTAATAGATAATAAAATCTCAGAAAACTTTGAAACTTCTCCCAATGGTTTTCCTATTTGAAAAGTTTCGTCCTGTTCTTTAAAATCTACAATATGGATTATTTTTAACGAATGAAGGACTTCTATAGTATCCTTCATGGTATCTTTAGTACCAAAAAGTGCTATTTTAGTCATTCTTTCGTTCGAGAGCATCTACGTACCTCATAAATTTATCAATAACAAATTCAATCGCCCTGTTTTTATTGTCAATAGCTTCTTCTCTAAATTTTTCAATTTCTCTAGTTCCTTCAGATATTGCTCTTTGTTTTTCCATAGTAATTCTGTCAGTTTCAGTTCTAAGTTCAGTTTCTATTTGCAAATCAAGTTCCTGTTTTTTCTTTTCAAGCAGTTTTTCCATTTCTATTTCTAATTCCCCCAATTTTTTTTTGTAATTATCTTCAGCTTCGTTTATAATTTTTTTTGCCTTCTCCTCTGCCTTTTTTAGCTCTTGGAGTATTTCCTCTTTTTCCATGAAACCACTACTTGATAACTTACTTTAGGTAAGAAAAAATCCTTTATATATTTTTTGATAATTACTTGGATTTTTTATGCCAAAAATAATTATCATTTATAATTTTTTATATAAAATAAAATATGAACGGTAAAAAATCTAAGCTAAACCTTCATCAATCAAAGATTTCTTTACCCTTTCTATTGCTCGGATCACATCTTCTTCGGATTTTGCTCCTGTACAAACAACTTTTCCGCTACCAAACAACAAAAGAACCACTTTTGGTTCTTTTAATCGGTATATCAATCCAGGAAACTGTTCTGGTTCATATTCACAGTTTGGTAATGTAAGAATAATGTCATCAAGATTCAGTTTCATTTCAAGGTCACCAGAGGCAACAATATTTTGTACAACTATATCTGGTTCCTTCTCTATGGGAGTGCCGTAACCTTTCAAAATCTCAATTATTTTGAATATTGCTCTTCTTGATTCTTCAGGAGATTTAGCACCTGTGCATACAAGTTTACCGCTTCCAAAAACTAAAGTCGCTGTCTTTGGTTCATCAAGTCTTATAACCATTCCAGGAAACTGTTCAGGCTCGTATTCAATGTTATCAAGAGAACTTGCAGCTTTAACAAGATCAATTCTATTAAATAAGTTAGCAGAAGTAACAACATTTTGAACAGTCATTTTATACTTATATAATTTAGATTCTGACAAATAATTCCCCCAAGATTATAACATAATTTATAAGGATTAATTTATAAATGTATTTATAAAAGTTATGTAATATGATTTTCCTCCAATTATGGCGCCATAAATTGAAAATAATAAAAGCATATTTATAGGTTTAATTGGATATAACTTCTTGTTTTCTTTTCTACCAATAATACTATAAGTGACTTTACAATATCTCCGGGTATGAAGGGAATACCTCCTATCAAAACAGCTTTTTGGATGGGCATTCCTGTAACAAAGGAAAGCCAAATTACTCCAATTAGATAGATTGGAATTAAAGAGGATAATAGACCACAAAATCTTATTTTATCGTTATTAAACTTTTCATAGAATATGCCTGATACATATGCACCAACTATGAAACCAAACAAAAAGCCTCCAGTTGGTCCCAACAAAATACCAATTCCACCAGTGAAATTGTGAAATACTGGAGCACCAATTGCTCCCATCCCAAGATATATTATTTGACTTATAGCCCCTAATTTTTTACCTAAAATAGCCCCCGATAATAATACGAAAAATACTTGAAGAGTTAAAGGAACTGGATAAAAAGGAATAGAAACAAATCCACCGACTGCAGTAAGTGCTGCAAAAAGAGCAACAAGTGACAATTCTTTAGCTTTTAACATCTAAATCACTATTGTAAACTTAGTTATTTTTAGAGTTTACAATTAGTTTAAAAAGTTTTCTCTTGTGATTCATATAATTCGTATACTTTGGAAATTGTATCAGCGTCGTAGGCATCTTTGTCCTCTCTTACTCTTAATACCCGTGGAAATCTTAGTGCAAATCCACTTTCATATTTAGGGGAATATTGTATTTCATCATAGAGTACCTCCACTACAATTTTTGGGACTAATGTCACTATCTTACCTTGTTCTTCCAGGATTAAAGGTGTGAGTTGTTCGGTAATTTCAGTGAAAAGTTCATCTGAAAGACCTGTTGCAACTTTCCCAATCGGTAAGAAATTACCTTCGTCGTCTCTTATCCCAAGAAGAAGAGATGAAAGCCATTTTTTCCTTCTGCCTTCCCCCCATTCTGCACCAATAATAACAAGATCCAATGTTTCCATCGTTCGTTTAATCTTAAGCCATTTCTTCCCTCTTGCACCAGGCTGATATTGGGAATTATAATCTTTTACCATAATTCCTTCGTGCCCCTCACTTACTGATTTATTGTAGAAATTTTTTATATCTACAGGATTATTTGAAACTATATTTTCTGCAATTCTTACAATCTCAGATTCTTTCACAGAAGAAAGTAATATGCTTCTTCTCTCTTTTAAGGGAGATTCTATCAAGGATTTTCCGTCAACTAAAAGACAATCAAATAGGAAAAGTCTCAACGGTATTTTTTCAGATAACTCATTAATTTGATATTTCCGTCTTAATCTTCTTAAAACATACTGAAATGGAGCAATCTTCCCATCCTTGTAAGCAACAACTTCGCCCTCACAAAGGATAGTTTCTGGAATTAAAGTTGTCTTTAGCTCTGATAATACTTCTGGCAAAGCTTCAGTAATATTCTCTAATCTTCTAGAAAATAATTTAATAACATCCCCAGATTTATGGACTTGCACTCTTGCACCATCGTATTTAATTTCCATTTCTGGTTCATCAATTTCTTCTAATGCAATTTCTATTGAACCAATCGTTTGTGCAAGCATGGGTTTTATTGGTCTTCCGACTACAATGTCCAGCTTATTGAGTTCATCTTTTCCCTTTTTGGAGTATAGTGCTACCAATCCAAGGTCATTAGTCAATAAATAAGATTTTTCAACTTCTGGTTTTGGAATTCCTGAGAATTTAGCTATTGCATCAAGAATTATGCCTTCCGCTACACCTGTTCTCATCTGCTCAAGTATTGTTCTTGACAAGTATCGTGCTTCTAAAGCAGATGCAGCAGAGAATAGTTCTGAAAGATAATTTATTTTTTTATCTTGTGAACCTTTACCTTGAAATAAAGATACTTTTTCAAAAATATCTTTTAAATAAGATATTTCAATATTTATATCAAAGAAAGTTTGTTGCTTTTTTTGTCGTATTGCAATCTCTATTCCTTCCCCAAAATCCCCTGAAGAAATAATATACTCATCTATCTTATATTCGCTAATCCCCGTAACTTTAGATATAACTTTTATAAGAAGTCTTGGCCCTATTCCTAGTTCTTTTTCTGTCCATTTTGGGAATACATATCCAGATAAAAGACCAGTAACAAATGGTAAGATATCCTCTGGAATTCTTGCAAAGAAATCTGATAATATATCCCTTTTCTCAAGTTTCGATGTCGTTGCAGACAATTTTTCATAAACTTCTACGAGCTCTTTGTAGAGCATTTAATAACCCCTATAATTAAGATACGATACTGTCTCAAGTATTGTAATATAAGTTACAAATACCATCTCTAATATGGGTATTCCATATATAATAAACTTTTCTAAAAGCTCTGGTGAAATAAAAAAGTAAACTAGAAAACAGCCACCTAAGGGTATAAGAATTATAACTAAAAATGAGAAGAGGAAGAGAATAAATGAAGGCATTGTATATTGTAAAGAAAGGATCAAACTATTTTTTATTGCTTTAAACGGGGACAAGTTGTCTATAATTATCGAAGGGGATACAAAGTAAAAGAAAGGTGCTAGAAAAAATCCCATTAATATCAAGATGGGATGTACCACATAGAATAAAAGTCCTGTTAGAAAAATCACAAATACCATTAGATTAACAATAATAACATTAAAAATCTTATAGTATGCTTCCTTTATAGAATTGGCATAATATTTTTTTCCGATTATTGCAAAATCTCTTAAGATAATCGAAGATAAATTATATGCAAATGTTAATAGAATAATATAAATCAACAAAGCAAGAAAGATTAAAACGGCCCATCTATAAACAAACCCAACTGCTTCCTCTCCTTTTTGGAATATAAAGAGTCCTTCACCTAGATATTGAAAAAGAAAAGACGTAACTATTATGTAGAAAATTGTAGGAATCAAAAAAGGCAATAATATTTGAAAATGCAAACTTTGGGTAGAAACTGAAAAAATATCCTTAAGGGAAAGCTTGGGCATAATGAAAAGTTATAGATTTGATTAAAAAACGTTTTGGTTACTTCAGTAAGAGGAAAAATAGCAGTAGTACTATCAGCAACAAGAAACCGATTAGAATTCCACCATACAGGAGTATATCATTTATAGAGCTCATGCCTTTGGAAGATTCAATCATTTGGTTACATTTAGAGATATAGTCCTCACAAGAAGATACTTTTCCTACATCACCAAGATTATTGAACTCTGCACTAGCTTTTTGGAAGTAAGATATTGCATTTTTATAGTCTTTAGATGAAAAATAGCTCTTTCCCATATCATAGTAATCGAGTGCTTTTCTATAATTCTCAATTTTTAATAAATTATTTTGGACTAATGTAATTTTCTGATTGTCCCCCAGTCTTTGGTAAAGCATTAATGCATTATTGTATATTTCGTTAGCTTTGTTAAAATTTTCCTCAGACATATACTTGTTTGCCTCTTCGAGATAATTCTGAGCTTGTACATATGTTGTTGCTTTTTCTATCATTTCTTCAGCCTTTAAGACGTCATCAAATTTTTTCTCAGCTAGGAATGCTTTTTTTGAGTCCTCAAAATACAAAATAGATTTTTGGTACTCGCCCATATCAAAATAGTGAAGACCCATCTCATAAGACGAGCCATTGTTTAAGAAGAGTTCACATTTTTCAATGTATCCATCGGCTTCTAAAGTTTTTGTAGTATTCTTATCTTTTTTATATTCCTCTCGAGCTATTTTGAAGTAGACTAAAGCATCTCTATAGTTTTGATTATTGAATGAATTCATGGCTTGACTGAAATACATATCGGCTTTACTTGCACCCATCATATTCTCATAATCAGATATAACATTAGAATAGTCAGCCAAAGCAAGATCAAGTGTACCATTGTGATCCATATCTTTTATTACTACATATTCAGTCATGAAATTAGTTTTAGATTGCCATAAAAGGTGACCAAATTCATCTAAAAGAAATATTTCACCATAAGCTTTGTTGAATCTATAAGTTGATGAAGAGCCTGCAACAATTTCGCCGAATCCATCCTCGTTTAGGTCTGAGGAATGTACGTTAGAAATTGCTTTCCCAAGAGCGCTCTCCCAAACTCTTCCACCGACATTGTCAATAACATAAACTTTTTCACCCGCGGCAATTACTTCAAGATCTCCATCACCACTGACATTTGACACTATAAGGTCAGAACCCTGTTTTATAGGGTATAACCATAACAAATCTAAGGTGTCAGGATCCTTTACATGGAAACAGTAAACATATCTGTCAGAGAGGGCAACTATTTCTATTTTTTCTTCTCCGACTTCCGTATCATTATCATTGTCTAAGTTTACTGCTATAACTTTCTTAATATCGATACTTGCATTATATGAATATTTTTTCTTCCAAGAGGTTGTCGAGGAGTTGTAATCAAAAACTGATACGTTTGTCCCCCCTGTAACAATTTCTCTTTCTATATCTGAATCAAGATTAGCTGAAGTAATACTACTTAATGGTTTGGACGGAGTTGCAATAGTAGAGAAAACGTATTGGTAGCCATCATAACTAATCATACTTGCGTTTGCGCCTGCTAGAAGGGCTTCTTCTCTGCCATCTCCAAATATATCCGCCCATTTGATCTCACTAACTGGAACTGATTTAAAATAAGTTTTAGCAATTCCTTGTTCAGTTAATACATAAAAATGAGATTCAGTTAACAATAATATATCCTTGAATCCATTGCCATTGAAATCAATTCCATATGCGTCCTTGGGATAGAACTTTGCTCCTGGAGGAGGCGTATCAATTATTGAAGCCATCGTAGAATCAACATTTCCAATCTCCTTATTCCAGATTATTTCACCATTATAATTGTAGAGATAAATATATCCATTTTCGTAGGATTCTCCTCTTTTAAATCCAGTAGTTACAAGAAGTTTACCAACAGAATCGTGTGAATAATCAATCAATCTCATTGACATTATCATATCGCCCTTTGGCTTAGAAGTAAATTTCAAAGACATTTCATTAGCAGAAATTATGGATATCATTAACAAAGATATAAAAAGAATAGGAACAATTTTTGATTTTTGATGATAAAAAAATCTTGTTTTATCCCTAAACATCTTATAATGACCTCTCTTTTTCAGCTAATGATAACTATAAATACCAGTATTATTAGTTATTATTGCTATACTAATATATAAAGTTTTCGCTAATATTATTAAACAACACACAAATTAGAAATTAAACATTGTTAAACAATAATAAAAATAAAAAACTATTTCTTAATTAGTAAATAATTAGAATAAAAAGATTATTGTATTTAAAACACAATAATTAGAAAGGAACTTTCAAATTGTATTTCTTTCTATTCTCAATCTTCTTCTTACTTCTGTTCTTTTTTATTTTTGAAAGTTTTTTAACAAGTTCAATGTCGACTTTACCTTCTTTTCCTACCTCTAAGTATCCATTTTGAACTGCGGCTTCAAAAAACTTCTGACCTGTTTTAGTTCTAACAATTACTGTGTTCCATCCTTCGGGGGCGCCTATCGATCCTATTGATATATCGGAAAGCTCAGCCGTGAAATCAGGACATATTGAACAACTCTCCTGTTCATATTCTCGAACTACGTCGATTGGTATCTTTTGAATATCCCCAGAAACAGAATAAATAACGTAGTTACCTGCACCGATATCCACTTTGTAAGTGTCTTCTGCCCTTATCTCACCGAGTTCTTCCATCATCTTTATCATTGCGTTATATCTGAAATTGTGAGTACAAAATAATCCTATCCTAAGAGATATTTTATCGACTACACTCCTCATAGAGAGAGGGTATACCTCAAGTTTTCTTATTGCCTGATTTACACAGGGCAATCCAACTATAGCAATATTCTTAAGATAATTAGAGGTAGCAGCTTCTTTTAGGATATTCAATGTTGGACAGAGATTATAAGTAGTACCAGTAGTTTCTATAAGCTCATCATAATTTGTTACTAGAGCCGACCTAGCAAGCCAATATTTCTCTTTGTCCTTACCTCCTGTTAGGATGCCGTCAATAAGCCTAGAATCAAGGCAGTAATGCAAAAGTGCAGTTGTAGTGCCTCCACTTTGGGCATTCTTTAATATTTCCAGATTACTAGCTCTTACGGTATAAATTGACATATATCTCCCTAAGAAATCATCGATGGAAGTACTTTCATCTTTGAATATAGTCTCATTTATGTAATCTAGAGGCATATAACTTCTTGGGCATTGGAATCTACATTCGCCACATTTTACACATATTTCGTCTCTTAAGACCGGTTTTCCTTCAATATCTGATAAAGCTAGAGTTGGACATACAGCCGTACAAAGCCCACATGAAATACAAAGTGCTCTTTGAGTGATATATCTTATGTTAATCTCAGAATTCTCTTCAATATTTGTGAATGCCTGAAGGTATTTCTCGTCATTTCTAAGAAACGCGTCAAAAAATCGTTCAATAATTTCAGCAGAAGGAGGGCATCCAGGGATAGCATAGTCTACGTTTACAATTTCACTAATTGGTAAGAAAGCGTCTGTTTCTGGCATAGGCATTTGATTTCCTGCAGAATGCATCAGAATTCCTGTTGTGACAGCACATGCTCCAAGAGCAGCTACTTTTTTAGACCTCTGTCTAACTTCTGTGACTAATTTCATGTGTCCTTTTTCAATTGTACCTACAGCACCTTCAAATACTGCAAGGTCCAATTCTTCAGGTATCGTTCTTGAGTCCATTACTAAAGGATAGTATTTAACATCATATTCTTCTAAAAATTGTTGAATTTTACCGGTGTCAAGATGAGACAATAAACAGCCTGAGCATGATGCTAACTGAAATATTCCAACTTTCGGTTTCACTGTACCTCCCCCACCAAGTTAAATATAATTTTTTCAACTTTATCGATAGAATTCTTCACTGCCTCGTTCATTTCCAGATTCATAGAATCGGTGTCAACTTTTCCTTGTACAAGAATCAATTTAACATTTGATGAAAATTTATTGATTTCATGAGCAATGCTCATGCTGTGGGAAGATTTAATGAAATTTTGATTAGAAATTTCTTTTCCATCAAGTATCAATATATCGCCAAGTTCTCCTTTGAAATCTCCACAATCCACTATGAACAAATTTTTAATATTGTGCCTTGAAGCGTTTATTAAATTCAAAAAAGGAGAAATACCAGATCCACAGTCGATTACACTGATATTGCCAAATTTAGTTTCGATTCCTGCATCTTTCATTCTAGAAACTAATTCAGGGCCAAATCCATCGTCGCCAAAAAGAGGATTTCCACACCCTAATACAAGATTTTCTTTTTGGAGGTATTCCATTACATATACCTCCTTTCAATAATTTTGCCGTCAATATCTTTGACAATTATACAGTGTGTTGCACAATCAAGACATGGGTCATAAGACCTCATTATTACCTCAGCGTATTCATGAGGAGACCCCTCTATTGTTTTTCCAATGGTAGGGATATTCCAAGTAGTAGGAGATATTATCCTATAATCTCTCATTATACCATTATGATCTATTTTGGCCATGTGAATTAATGTTCCTCGCGGAGCTTCATATACCCCTATTCCCTCACCCGCTTTAACAGTAATATGATCAGGTTTTGTTTTTCCGTTTACATCCAGCTGATCCAATAATTCTTCAGCTCTGTAAACCATCACAAGCATCTCTCTGGCTCTTGCAACATTGATATATAAAGCAGAGTCCCCAGAAAATCTTTTAAATTTGATAAATCTTGCTCGAGGTCCAGTTTCAACTGTTTCACCATAATACAACGGGATCATTGTATTAGTTGATCTTCCCTCTTCATCTTTTCCATAAAATCTAGAAGGTATTACTTCCCTTATTGCTTCAAGATTTATCTCTTTCCTATCCCCATAAGTCATGTGAGTAGCTAAAATACTGGAGTTGGATACACCAATATTATTTGGCAAGTTTTCTAATTTCTTCTCTACTGACTCTATAATCAAATCTTTTTGTAAGTGAGCATTTTTTTCATATTTTCTTACAAGTCTATAGAGGCTGGCTGCAGCTCTTTGACTGATATTAGTATTAAATCCCCCTACAGAATAATTAGAAGGATGGATAGCTTCTCCTCCAATAATGTCCTTCATTTTTTGTCCTATTCTTCTTAGTTCTTGGATACGCTCTATTGCTTCTTTCTTAATGTTATCATTATCAACTAAATCATTTAGAATTAAAAATTGGTGAAGTGCATGGTCCTGCATCTTACTTGCAAGTCCCAAAATTTCCCTTAATATCAATGCATCTGGAGGTACTTCAAGACCAAATGCATCTTCAATTGCTTGACATGACGCTTCTGCATGAGATACTGGGCACAATCCACATATCCTCATAGATGCTCTTGGAGTGAATTCATAAGTTCTTCCCAACGTCAATGATTCAAAACTTCTAACCATTGTCGTCGAAAGGTAGTAGGCTCTTTCAACAATACCTTCCTCATCTACATGAAGAACAAGTTTCGCATGTCCCTCATGTCTTGTTGTTGGTTCAAGGTTTATAATCCTCTCACCTTTAGTTTCCATAAATATCCCCCGGTATACTTTTCTATTAAACATACATATTTTTAAGTATTGTGGTAATAAAAAACAAAATTATTGAGCAATAATCAATAGAATTGAAAAAAATCGGATATTACTTATTTTCCAGATTTTTTTTCAAAAAGTTCTTCAATTTGAGATAGTCGTTTTCTATTCGTATTGGTTGTCCTTGCCTTCTGTCTACATCCTTCATTGATTCAGGAAGTTCAGGTTCAAAACCTAAAAGGGATTTTATCTCCTCAGGGAATTTAGCAGGGTGGGCAGTTTCTAAGGATATGCATAAAGGAAAGTCACCATACTGAGCTATATAAGACTCTAAGCCTGCCCAACCAACTGCACCATGAGGTTCTAACAGGACATTATAATTTTCATAAACTCTCTTTATTGTATCTCTTGTCATCTGATCAGATATTGTTGTAGAGAATAGATGAGATTTCATTTTATTTAGGTCAGGATATTTATGAACTTTCCCCGATTTATCAACAGTTCCACCATATAATTCAAAGAATCTTGCTAGATTTGAAGGATGCCCAACGTTCATTGCGCTTGAAATACAAGCTTTAGAAGGAGACAGTTTATTGTACTTACCTGTACTAAGGTATGTCGGAAATTCATCATTTTCATTTACAGCCATTATGAGTTTATGAACTGGTAATCCCATTCTTCTACTAAACTCGCAACCAAGCGAATTCCCAAAATTACCGGAAGGAACAGACACTATTACAGGTTCGCCCTCTTCTGATTTCTCAAGATAGGAGTAGAAGTAGTAAATCATTTGAGGTAAAATTCTACCAATGTTAATTGAATTTGCTGAAGTAAGATTTAAACTTGATAAGTCCTTATCTTGAAATGCCATTTTTACTAAATTTTGGCAATCATCAAATTTCCCATCAACTGAGAGTGTTGTGACATTGTCGCCAATTGTATCAAGTTGTTTTTTCTGTCTTCCTGAAACTTCTTTCTCGGGGTACAAAATGAATACATTAATCCCTTTAACCCCTTTGAAGGCCTCACCAACTGCACTTCCAGTATCTCCTGATGTTGCAACTAGAATATTTAGTATCTTATCTTGATCTTTAAGAGCCCCCATCAATCTTGCCATCATCCTTGCTGCAAAATCTTTGAATGAAGCTGTTGGGCCCCTGTCAAGCCTCATTATAAATTTTCTATCATAAACTCTCTCAATTGGAACTTGAAAGTTAAATGCTTCTTTGCATAATTTGAGTAGATGATCAGATTCAATATCGCCGTAAAGAAATTTATCTAAAACACAGTGCGCTATTTCAAAAAACCTTCTGCCTCTTAGATCTTCAAGCTCGCCTTTCGAGATATTAGGAATTCTTTCAGGCATGAATAATCCAGCATCTGGTGCTTGCCCTACTATAAGAGCTTCTTTAAAGCTAACAAGCCCTTTGAAAGGTACAAATCCTGGTTCTGAAATATTTCTGTTTGTACTATAATATCTAATTGCGCCCATAAAATATGGATTTTTGAATAACTTATAAACTTTATTCAATATCTAATTAAAAATATTGAGAAGAGTTTATTAAATAAAAAATATTATAAAATAAGTTTATGGCTCAAGTCTTCTTCTGTCGTGAGGGAACAATACACCCTCCCTTATATTTTCAAGATTTAACATCTGCATTAATAATCTATCAATTCCAAGACCGAAGCCACCGTGTGGTGGCATGCCAAATCTAAATGGTTTAAGGTATGCTTCAAATGAAGTTACTGGAAGTCCCTTGTCTTTGATTCTTGTCCTTAAAACTTCAACATTGTGGATTCTCTGCCCACCTGAACTTATTTCAACGCCTTTGTAGTCAAGGTCAAAAGCCCTTGCGACTTCACCGTCAAAGTTTGTGTAAAAGGGTTTAGTTGAAAGTGGATATTTTGTCAGGAAGTATAAATCATCACCGTACTTCTCCTTGACAATATTTCCTAGAGCTTTTTCCGTTTCAGTTCCAAGGTCCTCCCCATGATGAACGTTGAATCCAGCTTCCTGAAGAAGAGATATTGCTTCTTCATATCTCACCCTTCTAAAAGGAGTAGACGGAGGAGAAATATCAATTTTTAGGAGGGCCAGTTCATTCTTTTTGTTTTTACTAACACATGTTAATATGTAAGAAACAAGATTTTCCAGGATATACATTACATCTTCTTCATTTTCTATAAATGACATTTCTATATCTACAGCATCGGATTCAGATAAATGTCTCCTTGTGTTTGACTCCTCAGCTCTGAAATAGTGGGCCATTTCAAATACCCGATCCATACCTGTAGCCATCATTGTCTGTTTGTAAAGCTGTGGAGATTGTGCTAAGAAAGCCTCTCTTTCAAAATAAGAAATTGGAAAGAGTTCTGTGCCCCCTTCAGTCCCAGATGCAGTAATTTTTGGAGTTTGAATCTCAACAAATGCTTGGCTCAAAAGATACTCTCTTGCAGCCCTCAATATTTCACTTCTAATCTTAAATATGGCAGTAACTCTAGGTTTTCTTATATCCATAAATCTATTATCAAGTCTTGTATCTATATCAGCTTCAACTTTTTCTGATGGATCTAGAGGTAAATTTGGTTCTGCCATGCTGATAACTTCTATTTCTTGAGGTATGACTTCAAGACCTCCTGGTGCTTGAGGGGATGCTTTAACAGTTCCTTTTACTGCTAATACCCACTCTCGCCCTATGGAGTCCATTAATTTGAAAATATCTTCAGAAACTTTCTTTTTTGGTGCTGTTATCTGAGCAATTCCTTCTCTGTCTCTGAGAAGAATAAATTTTATACCACCAAGATCTCTTCTTTCGTGAACCCATCCAGATAGTACTACATCTTCGCCTTCCTTTAATTTATCAGAATAACATGTTCTTTTGAGCATTTATGACACCGTACATAATTTATCTTTAAGTAACTTTATAGTTTTTGAAGGTTCAGCCCTTCCTTCTGTTTCGTTTACAACTTTTCCAAACAAAAAGTGTAATGCATTTTGATTTCCCGACATAAAATCTGAAACTGCTTTCGGATTATCCTCTATAATTTTATCTATTATCTTAATTAAAGCGTCTTCTGAGCTAATTTGGTAAAAGTTCTTTTTATCCATAAGTGTTGGGATGCTCTCCCCAGTATCTACGGCATCTTCGATTATCCATTTAGCATTTTTTACTGAAAGCTCCCCTCTTTCAATAAAACCTAACATATCAGAGATATGCTTAGCGGTAATCTTTGATGTTGAAACAGACAAGTTCTTTTCGTTTAATCTACGTTTAAGTTCTGTTGCGCACCACTTACCTGCTTCTAGAGGATTTGAATTCTTTGCAGCTTCTTCAAACAGATCTGCCAGATAAAGGTCAGATATTAAAGCATCTGCTATTTCTTCTCCTAAAGAGTATTCTTCTATGAAACGCTTCTTTTTGTTATGAGGGGATTCTGGTAAAACAGATTGAATCTCACTGATTTTATCTGGAGTAACATAAATTGGAACTAAATCTGGGTCAGGGATATATCTATAATCGGCAACTGTTTCTTTCTTTCTAAGTGTTTTAGTTATCATGCTTGCCTCATCAAAGTGCCTTGTCTCCATTGAAATTTTTCCTCCCCTCTGAAGGATTGCTTTCTGCCTAACAATCTCATACTTCAATGCTTTGTAAACACCTTTGACGGAGTTAACGTTTTTAATTTCTATTCTATTTCCACCCATTATTGAAATATTAACATCTGCTCTGATTGATCCTGACTCTCCCCTTATAACCCCTAGATATTCAAGAGACAATAAAAGATCTCTCAAAAATTCTCTTGCGTATTCTGGAGATTTTATGTCAGGAGCGGTAACTATTTCTGCTAGAGGTACACCACATCTGTTTAAATCTACCTTACCTTCTCTAAGTTCATATCTTCCCGGGTCTTCTTCAATGTGGATCTCCCATATACCGACCCCCATGAAGTTACCGTCTCCCAAAATAGGCTGGGATGTCCTCTGATAATTTGAGGGTAAGTCTGGATAAAAGTAATGCTTCCTTTGAACATAAAATGGCTTTCCATGAGCTTTACATCCTAGGAACAATCCAATTTTCAAAAGATTTTCTAGTGCTTTTTCGTTTAATCCCATCGGTTTAGAGCCCGGTTGTGAAGTGCATATTGGACAGATATTATTGTTTGGGGGCGAATTGATATAATCTGAAGAGCATTCACAAAATATCTTTTGATCTGTTTTTAACTGAACGTGAATTTCAAGCCCTATCTTCAGATTAAGGTCTTTATATTTCTCTTCATGAAGTTGCATTACATTCCCCCGTTAGCTATTTCTACGGCTCTCATGCCCTTCAACAATTTGCTTTCAGATAGACTGTTAGCATGAAGCTGAAGCCCAACTGGCAATCCCTTCACTTTTCCAACAGGTTGACTTGAGGCACATACCCCAGCAAGGTTTGCACTAACTGTAAGGATATCTGCAGAGTACATAGCAAGTGGGTCAGAAATTCTTTCCCCAATTTTCCAAGGAAGTGTAGGCATTGTAGGTCCAATTAATAAATCATATGAATTAAAAATTCTCTTAAAGTCATCTTTAATCACGCTTCTGGCTTTCAAGGCTTTGGTATACCATTTGCCTCTTACTTCTTCCATTGTGATAAACGTTCCAAGTAAAACTCTTCTCTTGACCTCAGTTCCCATAGCAGTCTCTCTTGTACTTGAAACTGCCTCAACAATGTCTTGCCCACCAGAGTAATGGCCATATTTGAATCCGTCAAACTTTGACATGGCAGAAGAAAATTCACTGAATACAACTAAATAATAAATTGAAATTGCATATTTTAGATTTGGGAGAGATACTTCTTCAATTTTTGCACCGTGTGATTCAAGGTTTCCAATTTTATCGAGGATAATTTTTTTAATTTCCTCGTCGACACCCTCAAAAAATTCTTTAGCGTAAGCGATTTTCAGGTTTTTGATATCGCATTCTTTAAAATCTTCAACAGTTTTTAGATAAGATGAACTGTCTCTCTCAATTGTAACAGTATCCCTTGGATCCTTGCCTGTAATGACATCAAGTAACAGTGCAATACCATAGGTATCCTTTGCAAATGGGCCAGGACCTTCTAAACTCATAGCCATATCAGAAAGCCCATATCGTGATACCATTCCATAACTTGGTTTGAATCCATATACGCCACAGAAACTTGCAGGACATCTAATTGAACCGCCAGTATCGCTTCCAATAGAGAGATCTGAGAAGTCTGCAGCAATTGATGCGGCGCTTCCTGAGGAGCTCCCTCCTGGAACGTAATCTAAATTAACAGGATTTTTTGTTGGGCCAAAATAGGATGATGTTCCATCAGACCCACAAGCAAATTCATCCATGTTACATTTTCCTATTATTATCCCGTCTTCCTTCTTAATCAAATTTGTAACAGTGGCATCGTATGGTGCAATATAATTCTCCAAAACCTTTGACCCACAAGTCATTCTAAGGTTAGAAACTGCAATATTATCTTTTATCGAAATTACTAGCCCAGATAATTTACCTTGTTTGTTCTCATCAATCTTTTTTTGAATTTCCTTGGCTTTTTTTTCAGCTTCCTCAATACCTAATGTGATAAAAGAGTTTATTTCTTTATCTTTTTTCTTAATCTCCTCTATCTTTTTATGAAGGTGTTCTTCTACAGATGAGGATAATAAATTGTCAATAAGGTCTTTAGTAAACATGATACCACAAGATTAAAGATTTCTTGGGACAACTATGTAATCGTCCTCTTTTTTGTTAAAGTTATTTTTAATGTCATTTATTTTGTTGAAGGGTTTTGGTGCAGAGTCTTTTCTTAAAACATTTACATTCTCTACAACATAATAGAGCTCTTTATCTCCAACTTTTATTTCATCAACTATGGAAAATTCATCCAGTATTCTCTCAAATTCTTCACGAAATTTTTCCTTTTCTTTCTCAGAAAGTTTTAATCTCGCAATTTCTGAAACTCTCTCAATAACATTATCATTAATAATGGTTTCGACCATTTTTACCCCTTCAAATTTTAAAGTTGTTGATTTAGGAATACATATAAATGTTTCTCTTACAAATTGCTAAATTACACATTTAAAAGCTTTAAGAATATCTATATCTCGTAAAATACCAATAAGCGTATCCTTGTTTTCTATAATTGCTAGATATCGTGTGTTATCTTTTTGAAGGATCTCAATAGTTTCTGGGATGGTCATATTTTGAGTTATTGTTGAAAATCCTTCCTTAATGTAATTCAAAACTGGTTTGTTAGAAAGATAAAAGTTACTTGTACCTATAAGCACTGAAGATTTCCAGTTCCAGTCCCAGTCATCACCTGATTCGCCTTTTGTAGCGTCAGATTCAGTTACCCTACTGATTATTTCACCAGACTTAATCAAGTCCGACGTATCTAAAATTCCGACAAATTTACCTGATTCATCAAACGCCCCAAGGAATGATACTTTAAAGTTTAACATTATTTTTGAAGCAATGTAAGTCGGTGTCTTATCCCAAACACTCATAAAATAATTACTATCGATAAGCTCAGAAATCTTTTTGTTAATTTTATATTTTTTATTTATAACTGGAAGAATATCCTTAAGAGAGATAATACCAATGACATTCTCATTATCTACTACTGGCAAATAGTAGAAATCCCCCGACAAGAATAATTTTAGTGCATCTTCAATTGACCCTTTTTTATTTATAACTGGAACTTCCCTTCTCAAAACAAGTGCAAGTTGTTCTTCCTCTGGTTTAGAAAGTATATCGCCAATAGTTAGAATTCCAAGAAATGAATCTGTGCCTTCTTTTAATGCAATAAGTTCAGAAACATTGTTTTTTTTCATTGTTTCAATTGCAAGCGCTCTTTCGCTAGGAATGCTGATCTTAATGAAATCTTTTTGGATAATGCTCTCTAATTTCATTTTTTCCCTCTTTACGATATATTTATATAATGATTAAACTTTTTTTTGTTAGTGATTCTATGGTTAAAAGGAAGACCCAAGCCGTTGGAGGCGCAATGCCAGCAACTGGAGCGGGGCTAATCAGATATTTCGATGAAGATGAAGGGGGGTTAAAGGTTCCTCCTGAAGTTGTAGTCGTAATATGCGCTGTTGTCATAGTTGTTGGTATATTGCTACAGATTTTTGGAGCAGAACTCTTAGGAGTGTAAATATAAATACAGTTCTATTTTTTATATTCTTTACTAAATCTTCTAAATGGATTTTCACTACTTTGTGGTGTAGCTGGTCTTTGAGATTCTACTGGAGTTTCATCAACAGTTAATACTCTATCTGGTGGCATTTCTTTTTCAACTGATTCCTTTTCTAAGTTTTCTTCTTCTCCAAAAAGAGTGAATTCATCGTTTAAAATGTCTTCAAACTTTTTTTCGGTTTCTTCTAATAAATTTTCTTCTGCCTCATTTTCAATGCTAGGATAGAGTTTCTCATTGGATGTATTTACAAAACCTTGGCTTTTTAGCTTCTCGGTAAATCTCCTTGAAGCCTCTAGTTCTCCTTCCTGTTTTGCACATTTCAATCTTAATTCATTAAATTCTTCTTCAATCTTAAGCATTTTATTAAGTTTAAATTCAAGTTCTGATTTGTCTTCTTTTAATACCTTTAATTTTCTCAAGGAGTTTTCAAGCTCATCATTAACTTCAGCTAATTTTTCTTTTAAACTGTCATTTTCAGCTTTGTACACTTTAGCTTTTTTAATCTCTTCTAGCGGAGGCAATTTCCCCTTTGAAACTATAATACAATCTTTTCCAACAGAAACTATTTCATCAGAGACTATTGTTATCTTAGTTTCAAATCTTAGAAGTTTTGATTCACTACGGGATAATCCATAGCTTTCAGCACTTTGCCCCAGCTTCATATGGATTAGAATTTTGCCCTCTACCATTTCAATATCAACATTTTTAACAAAGCCTTTTATTGTGCCAGATATATCTACCAGTAATTTATTAGTAAACTGACCTTCAGCACCAGACATTAAATCCATAATTATCCCCCTTAACAATTAAAATATAAGAATTTTATGTTAATATATTATTTAAACTTATGGTTTATATTTTCTAAAATTCATCAATTCTTGTTTGTTTTAATCCTTTATCATCATATTCTTTCCCAAAAATAAGCCCTTCGGCTATTTTTTCCCCTAAAACTTTTTTGATAACATGTAAATTGTCTATATTTATTGCTTCTCTGTTTTTTATGCCTTCATTGTACAGTCTTCTTGCTCTAATACGCCCGATACCCTTAATTTCAACAAGATCTAATAATTCCTCCTTCACACCATATCTTACTCTTGTTCTTAATGACCTTATTTGAGGAAGGTTTCTTCTAAATAGATGACTAATTTTTTCAAATGAATAGAGTAACCAGTCCATACTTTCTCTTAGTCTCTGCAAATCTCCTTCACCAATACCATACTTTTGAACAAGTAGGTCTTCTTTTTCTTCATTTATCCAATCATAGATTATCATAGCAGTTTTAAATTGAGATATGAAAAACTCAAACTCGGCTTCTTCATAAGAATAATCTGGAATCTCAATTATTATTTTTTCCCAAAATTCAGAAAGGATATCGTGAAATATTTCAAACTCTTTTTTCTTTAAATACAGAACTGGCATATCGGGTGTTGCACATAATAAGTGAAGTATCCCTATATCACTGAATTTATCTTTTAGAATACCATCTCTCATTATAATTGCAGATTTTGGATCGATATACAATTTAGAAACTATTGATCCTAACGAAGTGGGTGAAAAATCCTTTTCTAAAAAGTTATTTTCAATTAAAAAATTTAACGTCTTTTCAATTATTGGAATAATAAACTCATGGCCTTCTTTGAAAGCATAAAAAGTTCTATCAAAAAAATTATGAAGGCTTTTCTTATCCGTAACAAAACCTGATGCAATAAGAGAAAGAATATGCGACCTTAGCCCACCCTCAGTTGCTAGTTTTGAAGAAATTGGAAGTGGNTCAGACTCAATATAATTTTTGAATAAGAATTCTTTTTCATCGTNGGACCTTGCAATCAATATAGCTTCCCCAGAAGAATCATATTTCGGCCTTCCCGCTCTTCCCATCATTTGGGCTATTTCGATTATAGGTATCTTTACCAAACCAAAGTTAGAATCATATCTATGATAGTCTTTTATTATTACTCTTCTTGCAGGTAGATTTACACCAGCGGCTAGGGTAGGTGTCGCAACTATTATTTTAAGATTATTTTTAATGAAGTATTCTTCAACTCTCTTCCTGTCTTCAGAAAGTAGTCCAGCATGATGAAAACCAACACCTTGTCTAAACATTTTATCTAATTTCTTGCCAGAGGTTGTTTCAGAGAAGTTTCCCGATGTATTAATCACCGGAAACTTCTTTGATAGCTTGTCTGCTGTTGATTCAGCAACTTTTCTACTATTAACAAAAATTAATACTTGGCCTTCGTCTTTCATAGAATCTAAAGCCAATTGATATACTGGGTCTTCACTAGCTTCAACATATTTCTCTTCTTCTTCAAAAAAGATTGTGTCATTTAGAAGAACTCCTTTTTTCAGTGGTACAGGTCTCCATTCGGATTTCACAAGTTCAGCGTTTAGCCATTTAGCAATCTCATCGGCATTAGAAATAGTAGCGGATAGTCCTATTATTCTTTTGTTAGATAGTTTTGATATCACAATTTCAAGTGTTGCCCCTCTATTTGGGGAGTCAATTAAATGAATTTCATCATAAACTACCAGAGAAAAATTATTGAAAAAATCAATATCATTTCTTAAAAGAGAATCACAACGCTCAATTGTTAGGATTAAAACTGAATATTTTTTTAATGTATAGTCAAGATGATCATAATCACCAGTAGAGATGCCAACATTAAATCCCAATTCTAAGAATTCTTTATACTTTTCATCCGCCAATGCCCTTAGCGGAACTAGGTATAATGCTTTTTTCCCTTCGCTCATCGTTTTCATAATTGCAAGAATAGCGATTAATGTTTTTCCTGAAGCAGTGGGTATTGCAAGAAGAAGATTATTGTCGGCTAGGAGTCCTTTATATATTGCCTCTTCTTGTGGCGGGTACAAAGTACTATACCCCTTTGATTTAAGTAGATCAATATCAGCTCTTGGTAGAGGAAGATCCTCTATATTCATGGAAAACCTTAAAATTTATCTATTTATTAAATTAATGAAGGTGCTTTGATGCTCAATGCTAAAGATTTTGAGATGTTTGAAATTATTGATATAAAATCCAGAGAGGTTCTTGATTCTCGTGGCAATCCCACGATTGAAACAGAAATAATAACAGGAGGGGGTTACGGCTCTGCAATAGTCCCTTCTGGTGCATCAACTGGTAAACATGAAGCTTTAGAGCTTAGAGACAAAAATGACAGATATGGCGGAAAAGGAGTCTTGAATGCAGTAAGAAATGTTAATGAAAAAATAACTCCTCTACTTATAGGTATGGACATTAGGAAACAGAGGGAAATAGACAGAGTAATGATTGAGGAAGATGGTACAGAAAATAAGAGTAATCTTGGTGCAAATGCCATACTTTCAGTTTCTCTTGCTGCGGCAAGATGTGCTGCTGATACTATTAATGTTCCACTCTACCAGTATCTTGGAGGGCTTAACACATATGTTCTCCCAGTACCAATGATGAATGTGATAAATGGTGGAGAACATGCTGGAAACGAGCTTGATTTCCAGGAATTTATGATAATGCCTGTAGGCGCAAAATCATTTTCAGAAGCATTGAGAATTTGCGCAGAAGTTTACCATCAAATGAAAAAAGTAATTTCAAAAAAATATGGCAAAAGCTCAACAAATGTTGGGGATGAAGGAGGATATGCCCCTCCAATGAAAGAAATTTCTGAGCCACTTGAAGTAATTATGTCAACTCTTGAAGAATTATCCTATAAAGACATTGTGAAAATTGCACTAGATACAGCTTCTTCGACATTCTATGATGAAAAAACAGGCACATATAATGCGATGGGAAAGAAAATGAGTCCTGGCGAGTTAATAGACCTATTTGCAGATGTTTCTTCTAAATACCCAATTATCTCTATTGAAGACCCAATGGCAGAGGATGACTTTGAAGGATTTGTTGAGATAACAAAAAAATTGGGAAAGAAAATACAGATTGTTGGTGACGATCTTTTCGTTACAAATAAGAATAGACTTTCAAATGGCATAAAGAAAGGCGCATGTAACTCACTATTGCTAAAAGTAAATCAGATAGGTTCTTTAACTGAAGCTATTGATACTGCTAGCCTTGCATACAGAAGCGGATACTCTGTCGTTGTAAGCCACAGAAGCGGGGAAACAGAAGACACAATGATTGCAGATCTTGCTGTTGGGATCTCTTCAGGCCAAATTAAAACTGGTGCTCCTTCAAGGAGTGAACGATGCGCTAAATACAATAGATTACTTAGAATAGAAGAATACTTGGGAGAAAGTGCAGTCTACGCTGGAAAGAACTTCAGAATTCCTTTTTAAAGCCGAGGTAGTCTAGCTCGGGAAGGCGGCGGTCTCGAAAACCGCTGGTGCTTGGCACCACAAGGGTTCAAATCCCTTCCTCGGCGCTTTCCTACAGGAACAAATCCCAAGGCTAAAAATGGCCTAAATGTTTTGAATAAAACTTAAGTGTTAAAAATTTATTTTAATAAAAATAAAAATTAATTTTGATTTAATATTTCTTTTGCTATCTTTATGATTTGAATTGCCAGCGCCTGAGAGTAATCATCCCCAAACTTGACTACTTCTTCAAGCCATTTTTTATTCTCAAGATAGAAATTTACAGTTCTAATCTTTGAGTTAGTATTATTGTTCTCCATATTTTTGACCTCTAATAAATTTCTCCTTTGAGGAAAGCAGTCCTCTTCTTTTTCTCATTGACTTTGAATCTGTATACATCCTTGACAAGCTCCAGGTAGTCCTCCATGCCTTTCATAATCATCTTGGCCTTATCTGAAGATCCTTCATTTCCAAAGCATAATAACAAAAATCTGTAGCCCTCCGTGTAGCGTATCGCGTGCTCGATTGCCATGATCATTTCTGAAAGCTCAATTATGTTAAAGTTATACAGCTCTTCTCTTGATAGGGTCGGAAGACCGCTTATCATTCTTTTATCCAAAACATCAATACTTTTTGCCAAAATTATTCCTCTTTACTTACTACTTACTTACTTTACCTACATACTACACTACACTACACTACACCCGCATTAATGCGGATCTTTTCTTTTAATTCTCCAGTGGAAATGCACAATCCTTTTGAGAAGTTGTCCAGCATGCGATCATCGCCTATGACTTTCTCAAACCCCTGCTCGGAGATTTTCTTCTTTACAATTGGCCAGATTGTAAATTCCCAGCGCTTTGTGAGCTCTTCTTCTGTCAATTGCTTTTCAATGGCCTTAATTTTAGGGCCAACTTCTTTATCAATCTCCTTTTTAGTTTCCTTTAGGTCATTCTTAGTAAATTCGTCAATTTTGGCCTTAATCCTTGTTGCTTCAAGAATAACGCTCTCATACTGGCTTTCAAGCTGTTCCAGTTCTGATTTGTTCCTTTCTGCATATTGAAATAGGGCCTCAGTTATAGTTTCCGTGAAACCTTTCGCCGATATTTCGCAGCACCTTTCCAGAAGGTCCTCAGGGATCCAAGCCTGGATGAGCCTCTTCCCGTACCTGAGATGGCTTTTCCCCAAGCTAAATCACCTGTTTTTCATTTTTTCCTGTAAGTAAAACTGGCCCTAAAAATGGCACTTTGTAAGTAACCTGTAAGTAAAAAAGGTCCAAAAATGGGTGTTTTGTAATGATGGCTGTAAGTATGAATGTACTGATTTTACTTACAAAATCATGAAAGTGTAAGTAAAATAGGGCCAAAGTGTAGTATGAAATCAATGCCTTCACCCCGAAATCTTTAGCCCAACAAGCGATTCTACCGGCATTAGATCTTTGACCTTCAGGACAAACGTGTCACACCTGTACCTGAACTTTCCATTCCTCTCTTCTTCCCCCTTTTTCCTGTGAAAGGCAGCCTTTAGCAGCGTGTCTCTGCCTATCACTCCTGCAACCTTGAACTCGTTTTTACTCTTGTCATGGAAGACAAAGGCGAAGGCATCCTGATCCAAAGACACCTGGCATGATGAGACGTTTACATAGTAGTTTTCAAGCGGGCCCTGCCCGTTTATTATTGTCTTGACATCAACCTTCTTCCCTTCTATGATGAAGTCCCAGTTCGAGTACTGGCCGTTTGAAAGTGTTATGTTCTTGATCCCAGACTTCAAGCACTGCACCAGGAACTCCTCCTCCCCTAGGCATCCAATCTCCCTTGAATCGCGCTCCGGATTGAATATGTTGGGAATCCCCCTCATCAGTTTTCCTCCAAAGGGCCCTCTTTTTCTTCCGTCTTTTCAAAGGAAAAGTTTGAGTAAGGCCCGGTATTTAGGGCGAGATCCCCGTTCTTTGAGATCCTGGCATCTAGATTATAGAAGGATATAATTGACCCAATCAGCTCAGTCTTCTTCATCTGGGCTTTTGTGGATAGAAACTTCCCAGGAATCAGCTTCCCCGACTTCTTTGAGGTGAAGGGCTTTGTGTCGTGGCAGTTTACCCAGATCCTGTCCTTGCCGTCCTTTATCTCAATCCCCGTAGTCCGCAATCTTATGGCGCCTTCTTCCTCCCTGACATTTGACACTCTGTTGACAGTTGCATTGAGAAAAATAATCTTCCCCTCATCATTAATCTTTGAAAGAAGGCAGTCAAGAGAGACGCAGTCTGGCCTTATCTTTGGCCTGGCCTTAAAACTGGATGCTGGAAGTGGCTTTCCTTCCCTCCATCCGTAGGCATACGCCAGGAGCATGGCCGCCTCTTCTGGGGATTCGTTTTTAGAGTGCTTCGTCTCACTCTCAAGCTGCCGCTCTAGCCA
>JGI11944J13513_1000464_pt1 | contig 39653 bp, 34 predicted proteins | sample TerdegcoTASludge_FD_13513 | JGI IMG/M metagenome (IMG submission 13513) | reverse complement strand
TCCAGGAGGGTGAACTGACATTGCCCACTCCTACTGTGACCACCAGATCACCCCGGTAGGTATGGTCGATCTCTACCCGGGCTGAGGCAGTGGGTGGGGGAGGTGGGGTTCCCGTTCGTTCGATTATCCCCTTTGTAACATCGGTGGAAGAAAGGTATGCATCGTTCCACAATCCAGTACCACCATAATTCATGATCACATAGTCCTCGACCCCTCCCCAGTTATTTGGCTCTCCGGGGGACCAGTTGGTGTATGTTACGGGTTCTCCGGAGATCCATTTAAAGGTCCCCTCTATGGCTTGATCTGTAAGACCGATCCAGTAGTAGAGACCACGTCCAAAGGTTTGAACTAACCAATCCTGCTCACCCTGGTTCCGTATGGTGACAAGATGGGCTCCCTCAGCTACCGCTTTATTCTCACAGTCCTGCCACGAAGTGCAGCTGATTGCTTTGTAAAGGTGATTGTTCGAGGGGTTTGTAACTAAACCCACAGGTATAGCATTGTAAAGATCCCCTATGATGTCAAAGTCAGCTGGATTGGGTGGGTATTTCTGCTGCCATACCACTGCGGCAACGGATCCGCTCATCGCAGCCACGCTGGGGAATTCGGGGTCCTGCCCACTTGGACACCACAAGCCTGTTGTACATATCGGACCGGTGATATCCGAGATGATGACGTTGTCCGGGACGTAAACCGTGGTTGGAAAGTCCAAAAAGTAGTCCACAAAGGCACCGCGGATGTGCGATCGGATTTCATCATTCCGGGAATCAAGACCGGGCAGCTCGCGCCACACGATGAAGAACCCCTGGGCATCGCTACTGTAAGACACGCGGGGTCCCTGTATGGGCCATACGTTGCCATCAAAGAAATGATACCAAACGAAGGAAATGGGAAATGACTTGTCCACCGGCGGGGTCGGGTACGAAATAACGGCAGGATTGACGTATGTGCCCCAGACTCCACGCCATTGATTGTCGAAATTCGGGTCAGGGCAGTAATTAAGAGGTGGTTTGCAGTTATTGCTATCGGAAAACACAACAAGAAACATACCCTGGCCTTCAACCTCTCCATAGGCGATGTCGTGATCCCGTGCACTCCCATCCGGCGTACCCCACTTTACGGGAACGGACGTAACGAGGTTTAATTGGCTATCCAGAAGTTCCATGCTTGGCGTTCCCCGACCAGCCACAAACAGGTATCGTCCGCCAAAGGGCGTGGTTCCCCCAACCGGAGCATAGGCAATCGCATGACTGTCGAGCCCGTTGAGGCCGAAATCAGTAAGTTCAACTATGGCAGATTTGAAGGATTCAGAAATCCGTTGGGCAGCAACGGTATTGCATCGTTGGATAATTCCCGTGTGGACGTGCGAAATCTCCCGCTGGACGGTAACGAGGAATTCGTCCAATAGCTCGTTGTATACAACGCGAATCGAACCCGTGCCAAAACCATCAATGTACTTAGGTGCAGCCCCCGAAGTGTCGAAAAGATAGTCCGGCCCCACCCGGTTCGTGCCATCTGCATTCAGAAATCGTCCTATAACACGGTCATACGTGCTTAACCGCTCAGCAACGGCCACAAAAAAAATGTTCTGGTTCCTGTTGTAAGCAATCGCGGGCCGGCCGAGGCCTTTAACAACCCCCTGGTCACCAAACGGCTTAAGGACCGGGCCGCTCTTTGAGCCATCGGCGTTGTGAAGCTGACACTGCACATGATAGTATTTAATGCCGAGATAATCGTATTGGATAACGTACGCAACGAGAAACTTACCCGTCTGTGAATTGTAAGCGATAGCAGGTTTCTGCTCTATAGCGCCCGTGTAAGCCACTTGAAAATCGGCCCCTGCTATTGTTGTAAAGAGTCCAATGATGCTCATAATCCCAAAAAGTACGATTAAGATTTTTTTCATACCACCCTCCTTGAAGCTTTCACGTTTCTCATGATCATCGTTCCCCCCTCCTTGGGGTTATTTTGTTCTCTTTGTTCTCAATGAATCTTTAGGTCGCGGGTATCAAAATTTCATTAAAGTTTTCTTTCAGTCGAAGCGAATAGAGTTGGCTAGATATACGAGAACAAAATGATAAAATTGAGATTCTGCGGTAAGCGCCACGGGGACTTCTCCCACCCCCTGTTTAATTAATAGGGGTTTGTACCGTTTTCCTTCTGTTTGGTATGGGTAACTTATGAAAATGGAAGGTGGAGATAAAAATTACTGGAAATCTCGAGGATTAGCTTTTGCAGATGTTATCATCTCCTTCTGCTACCACTCGTCCATAAATACTTTGTTATATATGTAAAGTATAGCAACCAACAGAATCTTGTCAAGCGGATTTTGGTTGAATGCTTTTTCCCTTGACAAAACAATTGATTTCTTATACATTCATTCACCATGAACAAACTATCATTTTTCTTTAGCTTTTTTTATTTTTACTTTAGAAGCGTGCACCCATGTAGTATTTTGCCTTAAAAAAGCAAAAGCCATGGGTGCACAGCCCATGGCTTTTTTTATGTGAAGCCATGGCAACAACCATGGCTTTTTTATTATGAGGAGGACAGAATGATTATTTCGAATGAGATGGATCAATTAATCAAGGATCAGGAAGGCTGGACTCGAAGGATGTTTGAAGAAGGAATCAGGATCAAGAAACTGTATGGCCTGGATGCTGTTTGTGATTTTTCCCTTGGCAATCCCGACACCGAGCCCCCTGAGACCCTGAGAAAAGCGCTTATCGATATGCTTTCTAGCCCGGAGGTTGGTACGCATAGATACATGTCGAACAACGGGTATGAAGATGTACGAGAAAATATTGCTGAATATCTGCGTGAGGTTCATGGTGTTCCCTTTACCGCAGGTCACATTTTCATGACTGTCGGGTGTGCCGGCGGCCTGAACGTGATCCTCAAAAGCATGCTGAATCCCGGTGATGAAGTTATCGTCCCCACACCGTTTTTCTGGGAATTCAAAAATTACATCAACAACTTCGGGGGTATTCCCAAATTCGTTGAAACAAAAGAGGATTTTCAGCTCGACATCGGAAACATTGAGGCTGCGATCACGAAAAAAACGAAGGCTATCCTGATCAACAGCCCGAATAATCCTACCGGCGCCGTTTATAACGAAGAGAGCATGAAGCAGCTTGCCAGCTTGTTAAACTCACAACGGGAGCAGGGCCAGGATATTTATATCATTACTGATGATGCCTACAAGAAACTGGTTTATGATGGTATTCGCATGCCAAATGTTTTTCAAATGTACGATCTTGTTCTATCTGTAACATCTCATTCAAAAGACCTTGCCCTGGCAGGTGAAAGAATTGGGTATGTTGCGATATCCCCAAACATCAGGGATATGGATCTTCTCGTGTCTGCAATGACAATCGCAATCAGAGTCCTCGGTTTCGTCAATGCGCCTGCCCTTTTTCAGCGGGTTGCGGGGAAGTTTCAGAGAACTTCTGTAAGTATAGCAGATTACGAGAAGAAGAGAGATACTCTCTATGCTATCCTTATGGAGGCAGGCTTTGAGTGTGTAAAACCTCAGGGTGCATTTTACATGTTTCCAAAATCACCTATACCCGATGAGCTTGAGTTCGTTCGCACCCTTCAGCAGGAAGAACGTATCATGGTTGTCCCTGGCAGAGGGTTTGGGAGAGAAGGTTATTTCCGGATCGCCTACTGCGTTCCTATGGAAAAGATAATTAAGGCGCGTGAAGGATTCCTACGAGCAGGCGATCGATATTATAGAGGAGGAAAGTAATGCCGATTTCGAAAAGTATCTCAACACTCATGAAAAACTCTTCCTGGATCCGAGCCATGTTCGAGGAAGGAGAGAAGTTAAAAAAGAAACACGGAGTTGAAAATATCTACGACTTCTCGCTCGGCAACCCTATAACAGAGCCTCCGGAAGCCTTGAAGGAAGAGCTTATCAGGATAGCTTCCTCTGATGCGCAGGGGATGCACCGTTACATGACGAACAGCGGATACGATAATGTTCGGGAAGAGATTGCCCAGTACCAGAAAGAAATAACAGGGCTTCCTTACACAAAGGATCACATCGTCATGACAGTTGGCGCTGCAGGGGGCCTCAATGTGGTCTTCAAGTCAATCCTTGATCCGGGAGACGAAGTTATCGTACCATGCCCGTTCTTTGTAGAATTTATGTTTTACATCGGGAACCACAATGGCGTCATAAAGCTTGTCGATACAAAGGATGATTTTCATCTTGACATTGACAAAATTGGCGCTGCAATTAATAAGAAAACGAAAGCAATCCTGATTAATTCACCTCACAATCCGACAGGCGTTGTGTACAATGAGGCAGAGTTACAGGAGCTCATTGACCTCCTCCACGAAAGGAGTAAAAAAGGTCAGAGGATTTACATCGTCGCAGACGAAGCGTATAAAAAGATTATTTATAATGGCACGAAGCTGCCAAACCTCCCTGGAATGTATGAGGATACAGTGAATGTCACGTGTCACTCAAAGGATCTTGGCCTTGCCGGGGAACGGATTGGGTACATCGCCATGTCACCACGCATGAAGAATGTACGGTCACTTATTGATGCTACGATATTTGCGAACAGAATCCTTGGTTTCATCAATGCCCCAGCAATCATGCAGCGGGTGGTGTCGAAATTTCAACGAAGCAGCGTTGACATCATGGAGTACCAGAAAAAGAGGGATGCGATCTATGATATCCTTGTTGATGCAGGCTTTGAGGTTGTCAAGCCTGCCGGGGCATTCTATATTTTTCCCAAATCACCAATCCCTGATGATATCCAGTTCGTGAAGACTATGTTGCAGCACCATATTCTTACTGTTCCCGGCGTTGGTTTTGGAAAGTCTGGGTATTTCCGTTTAGCCTACTGCGTCACCATGGATGTCATAGAGAAGTCAAGGCCATACTTCAAGGAAGTAGGAGAGCTGCTGAGAAACGGACAAAAGTAAAGCGTGGACAAGACGGAAGAAGGACGACCGTCCCCTAAACGCAGGACTAGAACGAAGGACGAAATACAAGATCAGATATGTTATTAGAGCTTGGTGTCGGGTTTTCCTTAAGCAGACCGTTAAGAGGCAAGGAAGCACGGTCTTTTGCGTATGCAATAGTTCCTCAGCTGAACACGAACGTAGGCCGCCGCTGGAGCAAACAAGCGTGTTTTCTGGGGAAATCCCAACACAGATGACCAGCCAAACAGAAAATCAGGGTTTATTGTTCTAAGAGCAGATCGGTGTTGATGTTTTTTGCGAGGATGTCCGCCATACGCTCCCTGTCTACACTCCCTTTGATTAAATCTTTCACATGAGGGAAAATACCAAGGATTGGAACATCCAGATACTTTTTTAAGATAGCCGGATTCGTTTGAGTTGACAAATCACCCAATCCGACGGTATCGTTGAGAATCACTCCAAGAACCGGAACGCCTCGTTCCTTAAGAAGATGAATGGTCAGAAGTGTATGGTTAATCGTACCGAGGCCCAACCGTGAAACAACAAGGGTGGGCGCATTCCATTTCTGTATTAAATCTATAAAGAAAAAATTCTCCCGTATAGGAACAAGCACACCTCCTGCACCCTCTATGACAAGCAGATCGTGAGATTTCTTGAGATTTTGGAAAAGCTTGTCTACCATGCTAATATCTATGCTCACGTGTTCCAGCATGGCTGCAACCTCAGGGGCACACGGTGCTTCCAATGTATAGGGACTTATAATATTGAGATCATCATTACTCCCCGACGCCTCTCGCAAGCAGATAGCATCCCATGGGAGGAGATCCTTGTCAGTCTTTGAGAGTCCGCACTCAAAGGGCTTCATGACCCCCACATTCATCTGTTTTCTGAGGGAGAAAAAGGCAGAAACTGCCGATGAAACAACAGTCTTACCGATTCCCGTGTCTGTTCCTGTTACAAAAATTACTTTCATTACCGTATTATCGATGCAAGGAGGAGTGACAATCCGATCAAAAGACCCGCGCACATAATAGAAAGGGGCAAGTTACCTTCTTCACTTATTTTTTTTTCAAATTCTGAAGTAAACGTTGCACCGAAGATTTTCAGCATAACTAAAGCAATAATTATGTAAATTGCAGAGTAAACAAACATCTCGATGACAGTACTCAGCACTCTCCACATAATACCCTCTTAATTAGACAAATAATAAACAAGATTGTCCAACGCAGCCGTGAAGAATACATTTCTCAACGGGATGTTTCCATGAGATCTGACCGGTAACGGGGCAAAATTGAGAATACCTTTAATGTCAGTCTCTGATAGTAAATCAGCTATCTGTTGGGCAGCCCCTGGAGGAGTGGTAATAATTCCAATTTCAATATTGCGGGCTTTGATGACCTCCTTGAGTTTGTCTACGTGAAGTATTTCCACGGGCTTCCCTACTCTCTCTGAGATACGGCCGATGACGCTCACGGGGTCGATATCGAATGCAGCCACGATTTTGTAGTTTTGCTTTAGGAAGTCTTTGTAAACGAGAAGCGCACTTCCCATATTCCCAATGCCTATAACGGCTATACGCCATTCGCGATTAATACCCAGGATCTCTTTAATGTGGAATTTCAGCTCCTTCACATTATATCCCATGCCACGTATGCCAAACTCTCCGAAGTATGCAAAGTCCTTTCTCACCTGGGCTGCATTCACGTTACAGATTTCGGCAAGAAGAGCGCTGGAAGCCACTTTTTCATTTTTGGATTCAAGATCCTCAAGGGCTTTCAGATAATTTGAAAGTCTTCTGATTGTCGCACCCGGAATCTTAGGATATTTCGGCATTTTATGCACCTTTTTGTTCAGTCTATATGAATTTTATTTGTAACAGGTATTCGGTTGAAAAGCAAGAGAAAATTTTCTCAAGCAGATTACGGATTTTAAAGAAATCAGACGTAGTGTAAAGAAATAATTAGCAAACTTTTGCAGCATTCCGATAGTTTAATCGCGTACATCTCACCTGCAACCTATAGCCCATAGCAGCCCTATCGCCTATCTTTTTTAGAGCCCCAGTACATCCTTCATGGAGTATACGCCTGGTTTCTGTTTGACCAGCCACCGGGCAGCAACAAGGGCACCGCGGGCAAAGTTTTCCCGGGAAAAAGCCCTGTGGGTTATTTCAAGACGTTCTCCAACGCCAGCAAACATGACCGTATGTTCGCCAACAACATCGCCGCCCCTTAGACTCATGATCCCAAGTTCTTCTTTCTTCCGTTCCCCTAAAATACCCTGTCTGCCAAAAACCTCAATCCATTTCCGTTCAGGCGCAGCGCTCTTAATAAGATCCTTGAGTTTAACAGCAGTGCCACTCGGAGCGTCCTTTTTGAGCTTATGGTGCATCTCAAAAATTTCGATATCGTAATCGTCCTTCATTTTTGTGGACAATTTTTCAACGACGTCAAACATGAGGTTCATGCCTACACTCATGTTCGGTGAGTAAACAACCCGAGCGTTGTGTGTCTTTATTATTTCATCCAAATCTTTATCTTTCAGTCCTGTGGTTCCAATGACAATCGCCTTCCCTTTTTCGTGGGCCAACCTGAAGTTCTCCAGTGTTGCCTTTGGTTCTGTAAAATCAATCACTACATCACCCTTATCAATCACCCTGGCGAGACTTCCTTCAACAATGAGCGCATTGCCGGCACCGACGATAAGCGCTTCAGCACATTTGCCGACGCTCGGATGATGCTCTATTTCGGTTACACCGCTCACCGTAAAATTTGGATCAGCCAAGGCAAGCTTGAGGATCATACTCCCCATCCTCCCACAAACACCAGTAATTATTATCTTGACCATATTCACCTCAAACAATATATCATCGCTCGAATATCGTACTGCTAGAAACCGCATATCGCATGTCGTCTATCGTGAAACCTAAAGCGTGTATGATTTTGCATCACTCTCTTTGCGATATGCGAAATATAATATACGATACAATATACTGGAATCTACTCTCTTTTCAGCAATCCGTATTCCTTCAACACTCCCGTGAGAAACTTCCTGTTTCCTTCTGATAAAGAACACAAAGGAAGTCTAAACTCATTTTCCATCATGCCCATATGGTATAACGTCTCTTTGATGGGAATGGGATTTGTCTCTACAAACATTGCCTGCATGATAGGCAGTAGCCGCGCATTTATGTCCATTGCCTTCTGAATATCTTTTTCTCCAAGGAATGCCTGATAGAGCAACTGGAGCTCAATCGGCAGTGCATTTGACAGAACCGATATAACGCCCTTGGCCCCCACGCTCATCATGGGGAGAAAAAGATTATCATCTCCTGACATGATGGTGATCTTGTCCTTCACAAGCCTGTATATTTCTGCAACCTGGACAAGGGAGCCTGACGCTTCTTTTATTCCAACTATATTTGGAATCTCAGCCAACCGGGCTACTGTGTCAGGATTCATGTTAATGCCGGTTCTTCCAGGGATATTATAAAGGATGAGGGGTATATCGACCTCTTCTGCTACTTTCTTATAGTGCCGGTAAAGGCCTTCCTGGGTTGGCTTATTATAGTAAGGTGTGGTGAGGAGGCACATATCGGCTCCGACATTTTTAGCACACTCTGAAAGCTCTATTGTTTCCTTTGTGCTGTTGGAACCTGTACCGGCAACGACTGGAACCGCACCATTCACATGTTTTACGGTAAGCTCCACAACCTTTTCGTGTTCCTCGTAGGAAAGGGTTGCAGCCTCCCCGGTCGTACCGCACGGGACTAAACCATCTACCTTACCCTTAAGCTGGAAATCGATAAGCCTCTTGAGCGCTTCCTCATCTATCTCATAATTCTTAAAAGGTGTAACTAATGCCGTATATATGCCTTTTATCTCCATATGTTCTCCTTCTTACATTAAGGCTTCTTCGTGGAGTTTGCCCACGTATATAATTTGAGTGATTCCTTCCAGATAAACCTCGCTGTCCACATAAACCTTTAGCGTTTCCCCTCCCTTTGTTAGAATATTCATAGGGCTTTCCAGTAATCCTTTGGCCTTGAGTATAACGCCAGTGGCTACAGCGCCAGTACCGCAGGCATAGGTTTCAGCCTCCACGCCCCTCTCGTAGGTCCTGATCTTTACATTCTTCTTATCGATAATCTGTACGAAATCAACATTTGTTCCTTTTTCACCAAAAGCTTTGTGGTAACGGACAAGCCTGCCTAATTCTTCTACGGGCATGCGTTCAATGTCGTCGGTGAGGAGAACTGCATGTGGAACGCCTGTGTTTACACTACTTAAAAAGATTTCCTTGTCCTCTAAACCAACCGGGTAATCCAGCTTGATGTCTGTTGGCGACGTGAGCTGGAGTTTCACTCTTTGCCCATTCACTTCAGCCTTGATGACGCCGGCAATGGTCTCGAAACTCATCTTTTCTTTTGCTATTCTATTGGTATACGCGAATCGCGCTGCACATCGCCCTCCATTTCCGCACATCTCTGCCTCTGAACCATCAGCATTGAAAAATCTCCAACGGAAATCATATTTCTTTGAGCTTTCGATAAGGATAAGGCCATCAGACCCTACCGAGTGATTTCTCCTGCACACTTTGATGATAAACTCTTTGAGATCTTTGAATGTATCATAAATTTCGCCGGCTCTGTTGTCTATAATAATAAAATCATTGCCACTCGCGCTCATTTTGTAAAATTCCAGATTTAACACGTCTTCATCCCTCCAGAAATGATGGTATGGACTCACCTCGTATAAGGTCTTTGAAAATTTCACGTTTTCGTATAATGAAAAATTCCTTGCCTTTGACAAGTACCTCTGCCGCCCTTCTTCGAGAGTTATAGTTTGAAGACATGGAAAAACCGTATGCGCCAGCCCCCATTATTGCAAGCAACTCTCCGTTCCCAAGGTCTGCAATTGTGCGGTTTTTTGCAAAGAAATCTCCAGATTCACAGATAGGACCAACAATATCGGCTTTGATCCCCCTGCCTGTCTTTCTGTTTACAGGAACAATCTCATGGTATGCATCATAGAAAGCCGGCCTTACCAGGTCATTCATGGCCCCGTCAACTACATAAAAGGTTTTTCCAGGGCCTGCTTTTCTGTAAAGAAGCTTTGTTACGAGTATACCGCTGTTGCCCACGAGGACCCTCCCTGGTTCAAGTATTACGGTGAGGTCCATGCCCTTTAGTTCCCGCTCGATAACTTTTCCATACTCACGTGGCTGTGGAGGGAGTTCGTCTTTATATGTAATGCCGAGGCCACCGCCGATATCAATATACCTAACAGGTATGCCTTCCTCTCTGAGGTGCAGAACCATTTTTTTCAGCGATTGGACAGCCTCAACAAACGGGCCTAATTCAAGTATCTGTGATCCAATATGGGATGATATCCCAAGAGGTTCAAGGTATGGATCGGCTTTCATTGTACGGTACAGTTTATGCGCCTCATCCCACAACACACCAAATTTATTTTTTTTGAGACCTGTCGTTATATAGGGATGGGTTTTTGCATCAATCTGCGGATTCACCCTCACAGAGAGACTGGCCTTTCTTCCCATGCTTTTTGCCACTTTCTGGGTGGCGGATAGTTCATCGGCAGACTCAACGTTGATCATAAGGATACCAGCTTTTATAGCTGATTTGATTTCATCTTCAGTTTTTCCAACACCAGAGAAGACAATTTTTTGAGGTTGTATACCTGCCTGAAGAGCACGGTACAGTTCGCCTCCAGACACAATGTCTGTTCCGCCACCAAGGGACCCCATTACCCGTAATATGGCAATATTGGAGTTTGCCTTACAAGAGTAACACGTGATGTGTGAAATACGCTTAAAAGCGTCATCAAAAACATGATAATGCCGTTTGAGCGTTTCGTAGCTGTAAATGTATACCGGTGTCCCAACTGCCTGTGCAATCTGTGCTACAGGAACGCCCTCTCCAAACAGTTCTCCGTTTTTGTACTCAAAATAATTCATAATTCATCTCACTCTTTCACGATAATAATTATTTCTCGGGATGGTTCGCTTTCATTGCCCGAGATATCTACCGATGTTACATAGTAGGATAGAAAACGATTGCTCCCGAGGTTATGATCAATAAACTGTGTTTCTTGTATAGGGTTTTTGGTAAGCTTTTGCGTAGACCTCCCGATAACCCTGTATACGTTATATCCGGCTAAATCGCTTTCCGTATTTTTGACCCACGATACCTGGACAATGCTTCCTCGTTTCTCGGCTTTTATGCCGTGTGGAATCGAAGGAGGCGTTAAGTCCTTTGGTGTTGCTTCAACGCGAAGGCCCTCTCCTTCCCATTTCATTTTTTCAACTACCCTTACCTTTCGAATCTCATACGTATATTGCTGACCATTTATAAGGCCTGAATCAACGAAGAACGACATTGACAGAAGGTCTTTATTCATTGGAAAAAGCGGGTAGATCCCTTTGTCATGGCGGTACACATTGTAAAAGAACCCCTCCTCCTTTGGCCATGAAAGCTCTATTCTCCCATCGTTTTCCGTAATTTTTATATTGACGGCCGGTCTTGAAGGCGGATCCTGCCACTGGATAGTAAATACCTTGGAAGAATCACCCATGACACCCCTGGATGTAAATGGCATAACCTTGTACGAATAGCGATACCCGTTTACAAGGGTATCATCATAAATAAAAATCTTGTTTCCTGAGATTGTGAAGCCTTTTTCTTCTTCGAGACGAATCTCCTTGAATGTTTCAAACGTTTCCTCACAGCTTGAACAGCTTTTCAGAATCTTAAAACCAGCCAGGTCGACAACTTCTGAGCCATCGATATTTTTGGTTGGGAGAGCAAAAGAAAGGAACAATACCCCATCTTTGACCTCTCCCGATATGTCTCCAACCCCTCCCAACACGGGTTGTTGTTTGGGTAAAGGATTTCCCTTCTTGCCGCAGGAGACTGCAACACAGATAATTCCGAGACTAAGAATTAAGATAATGCTTTTCCTGAGCAATCTGCCTTTCTACCTCCTCAAAGGATGCAGCTCCTATGGTTTTCCTGTTGCTGAGAATGGTAAATGGATCAATATATTCAAGGATGTCTTTGTCAAAGACCTCGGAATAAGTTTTAAGATCTTCAAGCCTGAGATCGCGCAGTCTTTTGCCATGATCCTCGCAGTCGCGAACAAGCTTTCCCACAATGACATGTGCCCTTCTGAAAGGGATACCTTTGAGGGTAAGGTATTCGGCCATCTCTACTGCTGGCATAAAACTTTCGTATACAGCCTCTTTCATTCGTCGACGATTGAGAGACATTCCCTTGATACAGAGCTCCACGATTGATAACACATCTTTCACAGTAGATACTGCATGAAACAATGGTTCCTTATCCTCTTGAAGATCCCTGTTATAGGTGAGCGGGAGACCTTTGAGGAGAGAAAACATGCTGAAAAGATCGCCAATGACACGGGAGGTCTTGCCCCTGATAAGTTCAAGAGAGTCGGGATTCTTTTTGTGGGGCATGAGGCTGCTGCCCGTACAAAGCTCATCTGGCAAAGAAACAAAGGCAAACTCCTCGGTGGAAAAGATAATCAAATCCTCTGCAAATCTGCTAAGATGTAGCATTACCATAGCAATCGAGTAAATGGCCTCAAGAACAAAATCCCTGTCGGCTATGGTGTCCATGCTGTTTTCTGAAATGGAAGAAAAATTGAGCCTCTCCCTGACAAATTCCCTGTCTAAGGGTATAGTTGACCCTGCAATAGCCCCACTCCCGAGAGGCAAAACATCAATGGTTTTCATTCCCCGTGTAATTCGTTCAAGATCACGTTTCAACATATGATAGTATGCCAAAAGATAGTGAGCAAACGTAATGACCTGTGCCCTCTGCAGATGGGTATAACCGGGCATGATGGTTTTTTTCTCTTTTTCTGCTCGTGCAAGCATGCTGTGGAGCACACCTCGCAGAAGGGATTCGATTTTGCCAAGTTCTCTTTTGAGGAACATGCGCATATCCAATGCTACCTGATCGTTTCTGCTTCGCCCTGTGTGGAGCTTTTTTCCGATTTCCCCAGCCTTTTCTATCAGCCTGGCCTCGATATGCATGTGGATATCTTCGAGGGAACTTGAAAAAGAAAACTCTCCTTCCCGGATCTCTCGTTTCATCTCCTCGAGGGCATTGACAATGATTTCTCTCTCCTTTTCATTCAAAATCCCTATTTTATGCAGCATCTCCGCATGGGCCTTGCTGCCTTCAAGGTCATATTCATACAATACCCAATCAAAACCGATAGATGCACTGAACCTTTCCATCAGTGGCTCTGTCTTACCCTTGAATCGTCCACCCCAGGCTTTCATTGTCTCTCCCCAAATATGGCTGTTCCAATCCTGACCATCGTTGCGCCCTCTTCAATTGCGATCTCAAAATCCGAAGACATTCCCATTGATAGCTCCTTCATGGAAAAAGAAAACTCTCTATTTACCCTTTCCAATATCTGCCGAAGTTCAGCAAAAACGCCCCTCACGTTCTTAGCGTTTTCACCAAAAGGCGCCATGGTCATAAGCCCTACCGGCTCTATGTGGTGTAATATATTGACCCTCTCGAGCATTCTTTTAAGATCATCCTCCTGAATCCCATTCTTTGACGCCTCACCGGAAAGGTTAAGCTCAAATAGCACCTTCATGGGTTTTCCAATCTTTTCAAGGCCTTCAAGGATCTCCCAACGGTCAACCGAATGAACATAGCTGAAATACCTCGGGACATACTTCATCTTGTTTGTCTGTACATGACCAATCATATGCCAGCAAGGACCTTCACCGAAAACCTCTATTTTCCTTCTCGCTTCCTGAACGTAGTTCTCGCCAAAATCGTTAATGCCAAGGGAGAAGGCAAAACGTATCATCTCGACATCTACTCTTTTTGTGACAGCAACCAGCTTCACGTCTCTTTCAGGCCTGCCTACCCGAGTGCATGCCCGCGAAATCCTCTCCCTTACCCTTTGTATCCTTTCTTCAATGGTATTCACGAAAGAACGCCTAATGACAAGAGCGCTTCTGCGATTTCACAGATTGGAAGACCTACAACATTGGTATAGGAACCTTTGATCTCCTTTACCATATAACCGCCCTTTCCTTGCACTGCATACGAACCAGCCTTTCCCATAGGCTCGGACGTTTTTATATAGCGTATAATCTCATCATCCGTCATGTGTTTTATGAAGACTTTGGTTTCAACGATATCGCGGTATGTAATATTCTGCATGATGTTAAGTACGCAAAACCCTGTGATTACTTTATGCCATTTACCTCCCAGGGTTTTCAATGTGTTGTATGCGTCCCGTTCATTTTTCGGTTTACCAAGTACCTTGCCCTTGTGGACAACGATGGTATCAGCCGCGATAACCCATTTGTCAGGGAAATGTTTTCCCACTTTGCTTGCCTTCTCGTAAGAGATACGCTCAACAAATTCCCTGTATGTTTCATTCTTGTGCTTTGTCTCATCAACATCGGGCGGTATGATTGAAAAGGAGATACCCAGACTCCTCAGGATATCTACCCTTCGGGTGGATTCGCTTGCCAGCACTATTGAGTCTCCATCCTTAACTTGAAACATCACTTTCTCCTATCGTAGAATAGAAAAAATATATGAAATTCTGGAGAATTTCAAGTTAAATATGAGGGTTCCGCCTGGCTGACAGGTCATAGTTCTCATGAAAAACAGGCCCTGGCGACGGGCCCCTGGGTAACTGGATAACGTTGATCAAAAAAGGGTACACACGGTAAAGAACAGAACATATTAGAGGAGAGCTATATGGAGAAGATTATTCAGATTATAACGACGTGTAATGACAAAGAATGTTTGGAAGGAATTGGCATGTATCTCGTAGAGAACAGACTGGCAGCATGCGCTCAAATCTCGGGTCCCATTACAAGCACCTATTGGTGGAATGGCGAAATTGAAGAGGCAACAGAGTGGGTATGTACTTTGAAAAGCACCTCAGCGCTCTATGAAAAAGTTGAGACTGCAATCAGAGAACTCCACCCCTATGATCTCCCTGAAATTATTGCACTTGATGCAGAAAAAACGCTTCCGGCATATGGTGATTGGGTGAGAAGAGAAACGAACACACCAAACATGTGAGAAAAGATATGAAAAATCATGTCATTATTGTTGGGGCTGGGCTCGCAGGGATGGTAGCAGCAATAAGTGCCCATAATGAAGGGGCTTCTGTCACCCTTATTGACAGAGGATCGATAGGTTTAGGAACGAATTCGGCGCTTTCAGGAGGGCAATTCACCGGCCCGACTTTTCAGTACAGCCCCGAAGCGTTTACTCGGGACACTTTGGAGGTAGGCAGAGGTTTAAATAGGGAAAATATTGTCAGGCGTGTGGCATCAAAAGCCTCTGAAGGTTTTGATTTTTTACGCGAAATGTGCCTCGATCTCATCGAAACACCCACTGCATTGAGAATTCAATCTTCGAACCCATCGATCATTCCAGGTGTTACCCTCGTCAAGAAAGTAGCAGAGAAAGTCCGTGCGTTAAAACGTATCCAAATCTTAACGGGCTTCTTTGTAACTGATATTCTCGTTGAAGAAGCACAGGCTCATGGTATACAGGGTTTCGATAAGGAAGGTACGATTCACACTATATACGGCGATAGTATAATCTTAGCCACGGGTGGGGCAGGGGCAATTTATTCCAAGAACGATAACCAGAAAACAATAATGGGACAGGGTTACTACCTTGCCGCAAAAGCTGGCCTCGAACTCTGGGATATGGAATTTGTACAGTGTTATCCCCTTGTCATATCAGAACCCCATCTCCCTTCAATGCTCGTCTACCCGCCGTACCCCCAGGAGGTAAAACTTGTGAACGGAAAAGGTGAGGATATTCTCTCACGATATGGCATTCAAGATATCAATGATGCCATAATGAAGAAGCGCGATGAGCTCTCGGTAATGCTGAATGAGGAAGCAAAAACTTCACCTGTTCTCATGTACTTTAGTGATGTTCCTGACCACATGTGGGGTTTATATCCCCTTTCGGTCCTCGATAAGCTCCATTTTGATGTGAGAAAAAAACCTTTTGCCGTTTCACCGGCGGTTCATTTCTGTATGGGCGGTGTAGAAATAAATGAAATGGGACGCACAAAATTGGATGGCCTCTATGCCTGCGGAGAGGTCACCTGGGGGCTACACGGGGCAAACCGGAGGGGTGGAAACGCCCTTACCGAATGTGTTGTTATGGGAAGAATTGCGGGCACGTCTGCAGCGAGTTTTGCGAGGAAAGGGAAAAAAACTGATGCACACGATATTGTGAATCATCGAACCGAAAATCTTGATTCCACACTGGACAGACCGCTTTCCTCACTCAGGGAGCTTCGGGTCCGCATCAGGAATCTTGCATGGGAACACGCAGGTATTGTACGGAACGAAGAGGATATGGTGGCAGGTTTCCATAAGCTTGATGGCCTTGAACAGACACTGAAAAAAACTTTGTGGACAAATGTTCGTGAGCGGACCATACAAGAAGACCTTTCAAGCGCTCTGTTCTCAATTAGAGCAATTCTCAGCGCCAGCATTGGAAGAAAAGAAAGTCGTGGTAGTTTTATTCGGTCTGACTTCCCAAACGAGGATAATGCCGCCTGGCGGAAGAATTCATGCCTGGCATATGATCGGGAAACAAATTCGTTTTCAGTCACGTACCACTCGGTGAAATGAGTGATACCGTAAAACTGTATCTCAGGTCCACTCGTCCCGTGTGGAATGGGACTCGGGGGGGCACGCAGAGAACGCGAAAAAAACAGTAGGGCTTTTGCCCTGATTGAGAGATCAGCAATCAGCTCAAACTCGTGTCGCCTGATAACGAGATGTAATTTTTTTAGCGTCCAGTAAGGTTAAACCGTTTATGCAGAATTAAGGCTTTACCTGTGTTCGCCTTGTACTTTCAGGCGGCGAGCGTGAGACAAATTTGTTCTTTCTTCTTGTTTCTCATTGCCTGATTCCGGTAAGATATCCTGTGGAGGAAAGGACATGAAACTGAAAGGTATGGTAGCTTTTTGTACCGCGGCAGCAGGTGCTGGTATAGGACAGTCAACTGCCCGGATGTTCGCCCGGGAAGGGGCAAAAATAGTTATCACCGATATGCATCTTGAACGATGCCGGGCAGTAGCGGATAAGATACAAAATGATTTTGGTGTTGATACGCTCGCAATAAAGTGCGATGTCACCAACGTTAAAGACATTGAAACAGCCATCAAGAGAACGTTGAAACGATTTGATAAAATAGACATTCTTTTCAATAACGCCGGAACGAACCGTCCAGCACAAATAATTGATATGACAGATGAGATATGGGATCTCGTGATCAACACAAGTCTCCGGGGAACCTTCTATTGTTGCAGGGCGATACTCCCCATCATGATGAAGCAAAACTTCGGCCGCATAGTGAGCACCACCTCTGTGGCGGCTTTCAGAGGCCTGAAGGCAGGACATGCCCATTATGCAGCTGCAAAGGCCGGTGTCATGGCTTTCACCCGTTGTCTCGCTATGGAGGCTGCTCCGTTTCATATTACTGCAAATACTGTTGCTCCGAGCTTCATTTATAATGAATTCATTCCCCATATTTATCCACAGGATGAAATTGAGCGGATGTATGATGAAATACCGTATCCCCGCAAAGGCAACCCTGATGACATTGCGAATACAGTCCTCTTTTTGGTTTCCCCTGAGGGTGAATACATAACGGGCCAGACTATCTGCGTGACCGGAGGGAGTTGGATGCGATAATGTAAAGTGCAGTGGTCAAAGCAAGACAGAGTGATTAAACTATTGTAAGTATTCACGTGACCAGTTAATCCATTAACGGAGGAATCTATGGTACATAAGTTAGCACCTGAAGAGCTTTATATGAAATGTGATCCCAATATGTTTTCTTTCGACACTACAGAGGAAATCACCAGTATCCCTGGCACCATAGGTCAAGAAAAAGCCCTCAAAGCGCTTGATTTCGGATTGAGCATGGATAGCACTGGGTTCAATATCTTCGCCCTTGGTGAAAGCGGCACAGGGAAAATGACCACCATAATGACGGCACTGAAAGAAAAGGCCTCAAAAGAAAATGTACCCCAAGACTGGTGTTATGTGTATAACTTCAAGGACCCTGATACATCTATCGCCATATCGCTTGCCCCAGGCCATGGGGTAATATTTCAGAAAGAGATGGATGATCTTATTAAAACGCTCAGGATAGAGATTCCGAAGGCTTTCGAATCTAAAGAATATGAAATGCAGAAAGGCAGAATCTTAGAAGAGTTTCAACAAAAACAGTCAGAATATTTTTCCCGCCTCGATGAAGAAGCGAAAACACGGGGCTTCGCTGTAAAACGCGGACCAACGGGAGTTCTTATCGTGCCAATAAAAGAAAATGGAGAGCTTCTCACGAAAGAAGAGTTCGAGGCCCTCGACGAGAAAGACCGAAAAAAGATGGAAGAGACTGGAAGAATGTTCCAGGAGAAACTCAACGATGTAGTCAGGGTACTCCGTGATGCTGATAAACTTGTGAGGGACATGCTTTCCAAGCTCGAACGTATGGTAGCCCTTGATCTTATTGGTCCCCTGATTGAAGTTATGAAAGCAAAATATCAAAACAATGAAAAGCTCAAACAGTATCTTGATGACGCACGGGAGGAGATCCTTTCTCATCTCGACGAATTCAAGACTCAAGAGGAACAACCTTCCCCTGTTCCTTTCCTGAAAATGCCGAAGAGCGAAACGTCTTTTCTTAAATACACGGTCAACGTTATTGTCAACAACAGCGCGTGCAAAGGCGCTCCGGTCATATTTGAAAGCAACCCTTCTTATCTCAATCTTTTTGGGAGGATTGAATATAAGGTTTCCTATGGTATGGCTACCACAGATTTCACTATGATTAAAGCAGGGGCCCTCCATAAGGCTAATGGAGGGTATCTGGTGATTGATACTCTCGACCTTTTCAAAAACCCATTTTCCTATGATGCCTTGAAACGGGCTTTGAAAAATAAGGAAATTAAGATTGAAGATATTCTTGAGCAGTACCGCATGTTAAGCACCAGCGGTTTGAAGCCGGAGGGAATACCGCTCAACACAAAGGTGGTGCTTGTCGGGAATCCATATATTTACTATTTACTCTATGGTCTGGATGAGGAGTCACGAGAGCTTTTTAAGGTTAAGGCTGATTTTGATAGTCGCATGGACAGAACGCAAGAATCCATGCTCCAGTATGCAGGTTTTATTGCAAATTGCCAGCGTGAAGAAAAGCTTCTGCCCTTTGACAGGTCTGGTGTAGCAGCTATAATTGAATCCAGCTCACGATTCGCCGACCATCAGGACAAACTGTCTGTGAAATTCAGCGACATTATGGATCTCATGAGGGAATCCCATTACTGGGCGAAAAAGGCAGAAAGCACCAGAGTAAAAAACGAACATGTCAAGAAAGCTCTGGACGAGAAGATGCTCAGGGTGAATAGAGTTGAAGAACGCATCAGAGAGATGACCCTGGAGGATACCATTATTGTTAACACAGCTGGTACAAAAATTGGACAGGTGAACGGTCTTGCTGTTCTTGATTTTGGAGATTACAGCTTTGGAAAACCTTCACGGATTACTGCAAAGACGTTTGCCGGCAAGGCAGGTATTGTGAACATCGAACGGGAAACCAAGATGAGCGGGAAGATTCACGAAAAGGCAATCCTCATTATCTCAAGCTATCTTGGCAGCAAATATGCGGTAAAGGGACCAATCAGTCTGTCAGCATCAATAACGTTTGAACAGCTTTATGAAATGATCGAGGGGGACAGCGCAACATGTGCAGAACTCTATGCGCTCTTGAGCAGCATCTCGGGCGTTCCCCTTAAACAGAGCTTTGCGGTAACAGGTTCTATGGACCAGAACGGCGATGTTCAACCCATTGGTGGCGTCAACCAGAAAATAGAAGGATTTTTTGAACTCTGCAGGATGCGGGGGCTTGATGGAAGTCATGGCGTGATCATTCCCACGAGAAATGCAAAAAATCTTGTACTCAGGCAAGAAGTTGTCGATGCTGTTCGAGAAGGCAAATTCTCTGTATACACGATTGAGAGGATGGAAGAAGGCCTTGAACTTCTTACCGGTATGGCTGCTGGAGAATTACAGCAAGATGGCACATACCCTGAAGGCACGATCAACTACCTTGTGACAAAAAGATTAACCGAAATTGGAGAAGCCCTCGAAAAAAAGAAAGAGAAAGAGGGAAATAACGTTATAGCGAAAACGACTGACGAATAAACGGAACCTGATGATTTCGTATATCAGAGAAAGGCTTGCCGCACATAGGCCTCAAGATATCTATTGCGTAAGGTCTATGTGGGCCGCTGTAATCATCCCCATATATAAAACGGATGATGACCTTTATATCGTTCTCACCAAGAGGGCGCAAACAGTAAGAAACCACAAAGGAGAGGTATCATTTCCCGGGGGTATGTTCGAGGAAAAGGACGGGGACAGGATGGTCACTGCCATCAGGGAGTGCTGTGAAGAGATTGGTGTGAAGAAAAAAGACCTGGAAATTCTTGGCAGGATTGACGATACGTACACAATGACAGGGTTTAGCATACGACCGTACGTAGCAATAATACCCTTCCCCTACCCATTCAAAACAAATCCAGAAGAGGTGGCATACATTATCTCACTTCCATCAAAAATTCTCCAAAAAGTTAAACCCGACCTGGAAGATGCAGAGCGAGAAGGTCATAGAGAAAAGGTTCCCGCCTTTTATTATGAGGGTGACAGAATCTGGGGGGCAACGTGCAGGATACTTTTGGGACTCAGGCGGATCATATATGGGACGATTTAACCTTAAGGTCCTCATAATTCTGTCTCTCGGGCACATGGTAACCGATATTTATCAGGGAGCCCTTCCGGCTACCCTTCCTTTTTTAAAGGACAAGCTTGGCTTGACGTACACTATGACTGGGGTCATCCTTATGGTTGCAAACTTCACTTCATCCATTCTGCAGCCTCTCTTTGGTTTTTATTCGGATAAGAAAGAAAAAGCCGTCCTCCTTCCCCTTGGCCTTCTTGCAGCAGGAATTGGTTACGCGCTCCTCGCTCTCCCGATGGGCTATTACAGTATATTATTTCTCGTTGTTATCAGCGGGCTTGGCGTAGCGGCATATCATCCTGAAGGATACAAGACCGCTCATTTTTTTACAGGAGAGCGAAGCGTTACCGGTATGTCAGTATTTTCGGTCGGAGGGAATCTCGGCCTTGCAATTGGACCTCCAATGGCGATTTATGTGACCCGATATCTCGGGTTTGATGCCCTCCCGGTAGCTGTAATACCGTCGCTGTTGTGTACCGCTCTTATACTTACTCAGAGAAAAACAATTGCCATTCCAAGGCTTGAACACACTGCACAGCATGCAGACGTGACAAAAACAACTATGGGTTCATATGTGTCTCTCTTCGTCGTGGTTGCTATCGTCATCATGCGATCATGGACACAAATGGGCCTTCTTTCGTATATCCCGTTTTATTACATCAACCATTTAAAAGGCGATCCACTCTTTGCAGGAAATTTAATCTTTGTATTCCTTGCCTGCGGGGCAGCAGGCACCCTCATTGGTGCTCCTTTTGCGGATAGATGGGGTCATAGATTCTTCATCAGGCTTACCATGTTCCTTGCAACAGTCATTCTGCCACTCATGTTTGTCCCCTTCATTGCCAATAGCTACCTCCTCTTCATCGTATTGGGGTTGGAGGGGCTAATTCTCGTATCAACGTTTTCAGTTACCGTTGTCATGGCGCAACGGCTTTTACCCCATCGTTTGGGAGTCGCTTCCGGTCTCATGGTAGGTTTTGCTATTGGTACCGGTGGTATTGGTGTCACACTCTTAGGAATTGTGGCTGATACCTTCGGCGTTCCAATAGCTCTTGAATCAATTATGATTCTTCCCTTCATTGGCTTTCTTTTAAGTCTCATTGTACGGTACAAAGGATGAATCAGAAACCAATAATCAGTATTGTCGGGCGACCAAACGTTGGCAAGTCAACCCTCTTTAACCGTCTTATTGGGTATAGAAAGGCCATAACAGAAGATACGCCGGGAGTAACGCGAGACCGCAATTACGGCGAATTTGAATACGCAGGCATCAATTTTCTCCTCGTAGATACGGGTGGCTTTGAGCCAGCAAAGGAAGAAGGCTACTTTCCCCTCATGAGGCAACAGATACTAATGTCGCTCCAAGAATCCTCTCTGATTATTTTCCTTCTTGACGGGAAAGAAGGTTTACTGCCCCAGGATATGGAAATAGCGAAGGGGTTAAGGAAATATGGAAAACCGATTTTTTATGTCGCAAACAAGGTAGATTCCGTGAAACGAGAAGTACTCATATCAGAATTCTATGCTCTCGGCACGGAAAAACTCTACCCCATAAGCTCCCTTCATGGGTTGGGAATAGATGAGCTCCTCGATGACTTAGTCAAGGCTGCAAGGCGGGCGATGGGCGAAAGATATCCAGAAAAATTATCGAAACGAAGCAGGCACAACGCTGACCTTATACAGGAAAATTCTCTATCGGCATCAACAGACAAACAATTTTCAGCCGAGATCAAAATTGCATTGGTGGGAAAACCCAATACAGGAAAATCATCGATAACAAATCGGCTCTTGGGCACTGATCGTATGATTGTGAGTGATACGCCTGGCACAACACGGGATGCTATTGATTCCCAGATAGCATTCCATAATCGTGAGCTTATCCTCATAGATACAGCTGGGCTCAGGAGAAAAAGCAGGATTGAGGCAAAGGTTGAAGAATATTCTGTCTCGTCAGCCATAAAAACCATTGAAAGAGCAGACGTGGTAAATCTTATTATCGATGCACATGAAGGTGTAAGCCACCAGGATGGTGGCATTGCCCACACAATAGTGACCCGCGGAAAAGGACTCTGCATAGTGATAAACAAGTGGGATCTTGTTGAAAAAAAGGTTGGCATGGATGAATACCGTAGCATGGTTCATGAGAGGATACCCCATACCGGTTTTGCACCGGTGATTTTCGTATCTGCAAAAACTGGAAAAAATCTGGAGAAGATTCTCGAAACAGACCTCCGGATCTATGGTCAGCTCAACAAAAAAATCAAGACCCCCATTTTAAATAAAGCTTTGGAGGAGATATTTCAAAGACAGGGGCTTTCATACCAGCATGGTAAACGCATTTCTATCCTCTATATAAACCAGATCAAGACCTGTCCCCCTACCTTTGTGCTATTTACAAATTTTCCACGGCTGATTCCAGAACATTACAGGAGATATATTGAAAACTCTCTCAGGGAAAAATTTGGATTTATTGGTGCGCCAATAAGAATAGTATTCAGAAAAAAATGATAGTCCAATTTAAGTGACCTTGTTTAGCAACCTATGAATTCTAACAGTGTAAAACTACGAACTGCTATAAAACAATTTTTTTTTTACTGGTTCCCAATTTTGTTTTTTATGGCTTTAATCTTCTTTCTCTCCTCTCTATCAGGGTCTTCATTTTCAAACTTTGGCTCCTTTGATGTGTTTGTAAAGAAAGGGGCTCATATTACTGAATATGCAATTCTCACCATTCTCCTTTTTCGCGCTTTTGGAACTCGTATGGTTGCGCGGAGAGCGCTTACAGTATCTGCTGTTATTGCCGTGCTCTATGCTGCCTCCGATGAGTACCATCAGACATTTATCCCTCTTCGGGAAGGCACAATCCGAGATGTCTTTATCGACTCTATCGGCATCCTCATCGTATACCTCTATCTCAGGCATAAATATATCAGCTGATGTGATCATATCAGGTCTTTAGCAAAGATTCTTGCCTGATTGATGAAATAGCGGAACTTTTGTGAACAGAAAAGATCATGCTTGTTCGCCTATCGCTCTTTTCTCACTCTGGCCTTAATATTGCAGAAACCTTTCGTATGATACAGAACACAATGCATAAGGAGCCATGGATGAGGATTGTTGAAAACGAGAAAAAACCTGTGGTGAGCGTTGAAGAACTGCTTAACCTGCTTCAGAAAAAGAAGGAAATGGAGACGAAACGGCCTGAACGAGAAAGAGCATTTCTTAGAAGCCTTCCAATTGCCACAATCATACTTGGGCTTCTTATTGTAGCTTTGGGCTCTATGGTTATTGTACTAAAATCTGACATTGCTTCACTAAAAAATGACATAACTGATCTAAAGAACCTTAAAACCCACGTAGCAACCCTTGATCCAAAATTACAGCTTACCACCCTTGAAGGCAAACTCGAAGACTTAAAGAAAGAAAAAGAAGGGATAAAAGGAGAAATGGCTCAGCTTAAGGTCGAGATGGAGGTCTTGAAAACTGAACGGAAAAAAGGCAAAAGGTAAAATCTGAGTCAATAGGCAGAGGTTGCAACAGTCTATTACCTATTACCTATCACCCATTACCCTTTCCCTTCTGTCTGATTTATTATATTGTCAGTTCGAATAAAACCCGCTTTTCTTGAGATGTATGGTGTTCGATCATTTCCTGGATGGTGATGAATTTGCGGGTTACGAATCGATATTGGGCTCGCTTTTCATCATGTGATGAAAAACCTGCCAAGCCATCTGATTTGCGATAGGCCAATACATCTTCTTTTTTATGATCATGATCTGTCTTCCCTAAACGTTTGTCTGTACAGGTATCGTCATTAGGATTCCCCTGTAAGACCCCGTTTATTGAATACGTTATAGGACAGAGGGTGTTTCTCTTCGATATTCCGTGAAGATCAACAATGTCGCTGATATATTCTGCTTTTCCATTGAAAGCCAGCGGTATTTTTTGATTTTCACCGGATCCTTGAAATGTTCTCCGATCATCTCCCCGTTTTGTTCCAGATGGCTCGGGGGTTATATCGATAACCGGCAACTCATCAGGTTTAAATTTAGGACTACCTGTCTCAACCCGAAACTGGGTCACAGATTTCTTAACAGTAGTTATTTCTTCCTGGAATCTTGTAAAAAGAATTTTCACTTCAGCAAACCTACCTTCTAAGATAGATCAGTTGCTGCCGTATACTGACGAAAAGTGTGATATTCGTCACGTATATATTCAGTATACACCTAATCTATTGATCCTGCAAGCTAAATTTAATAAACGAAAGGTGAGAGGCTTCATGAATAGATAATAGAAGGTTCTTTTTGGTTAATTGTGTAAATTTGGCGGAAGTGCATGGGAATCGAACCCACCCGCCAGCTCGTCACCGGCGCACTGGTTTTGAAGACCAGGAGGCCCACCAGGACCCTGGCACTTCCGTGTTGTATAATGTATTCGATGTCAGCACTATTGTCAACCTAACAAAACGTGCGTTCAGCCATTATTTGCACCGGAAAATGGTCACCGACAATGTGAACGGTATTCTTTTTTTGGTAAGGAAATATTTCATTGGTTGTTTGTCCTCAGACTCCCTCGGCATCGATGGCCCATTGCTGCGAGCTGCTATGCCATGCGTGATTATCGTCATTTCATTCTTCTTCTCAATCAGTAATATTAATTCTAACAAAAATAGTTTTTGCTTGAAAAAGGCAAACCACGTGAAAGCGTGGGACGCAAAGCCACCGGCCTAAATCCTCTCCGATTGGACATGGTAGCGGGGTTGCCAAGCGAAGGCAGCATCTCTGGATGCTGGATTTCGCGCGGCCAATTGAATCCAGCAGGAGGTGTTGCTGATGGCAACTCAAAAAGTTTCATCACAACTTCTACAATCCACGTCTACTTTTACAATAAATTTCCATATATCGTCAAACAGCTCCTTTACCCGACACGTATTATCTCTTGTTCTCATCCTTTCTTCAATCCTTCTACCCCTTATCTCAGATAGTGCCAGTGCAGGCCAGGTAACGCTCGCGTGGGATATGAATAGCGAACCAAACGTAGCAGGATACAAGGTTTACTATGGCACGGCAAGTCGCAATTATGATTGGTTCATCGATGTTGGGAATGTAACGCAGATTACTCTAACTGATCTTCCGAGTGGAGCAACCTATTTTTTTGCTGCAACAGCCTACGATAATTCAAATCCTCCTATCGAAAGCACATATTCTGATGAAGTAAGCAAAAATATGTGTACCTATTCGATTTCTCCTTCAAACTCAAGTTTTGGAGCATCAGGGGGCACCGGAAGCGTAGCCGTTACAACACAGCCAGGATGTGCCTGGACAGCTTCAAGCGCTGCTTCTTGGTTGACCATCACTTCGGGCACTAGCGGAATAGGGAATGGTACCATATACTACTCAGTATCACCCAATACAAATCCGTATTCACAAACAGTGAGCTCCACTTTTGCGGGAAGGGTATTCACAGTCACACAGTCTGGCGCTCAGACATATACGATCATGGCTTCAGCCGGTACTGGAGGCGCAATGACGCCCTCCGGTTCTGTAACCGTAGCACATGGTGCATCTCAAACCTTTAATATCAGTGCCAACGTCGGTTACCAAATCGTGAACGTAACAGTCGACGGAACATCAATGGGGGCTATCAGCTCATATACATTCAGCAATGTAACGAAAGACCACACAATTACTGCGACTTTCGCTGTCAAGACCTACACAATAAGCGCTTCGGCAGGAACAGGTGGAGGCATAACGCCATCTGGCAGCACCTCAGTGAATCACGGTGCAAATCAGACTTTTACAATTACTCCGAGCGCCGGTTACAGCATTGCAGATGTAACTGTAGATGGAATATCACAGGGATCGATTGGTTCGTACGCCTTTACTAATGTAACATCCAATCACACAATCTCAGCACTTTTTAAGCTCAATACTTTAACGATAACCGCATCAGCCGCACCCGGAGGTTCGATCTCGCCGTCAGGGAATATTTCAATACCAAATGGCGGGAACCAAACGTTTATAATTTCACCGGATTCCGGATATGCAATATCGGATGTTTTGATTGACGGATCATCAGTAGGCGCAGTCAGCTCATTTACCTTTCAAAATGTTACCTCAAATCACACAATTCACGCCAGTTTCGTGTTAGGTTACACTTTGACGGTCAACACACGTGGAGACGGTACAGGGCATGTTGCGGCCGCTCCTTCAGCATCAGTCTATGCCCCGGGAACGAAAATAACACTAAAAGCCACAGCAGGAGAAGGTTCTATTTTTGATGGTTTTTCAGGTGATTGTGAAGGTAAAAGGTCAAGATGTACCTTTATAATAAATCGGCACTCCGAAATTAATGCCGTATTCGGATTAAAAAAATTCATTGTCCGCACAACTGTTGTAGGAAATGGGATAATCTCCGTAGAAGGAACAGACTCCATCGAAAATAAAAACGAGAGCAAAAAAGCAAAAATCAAACAATCAAAACACTATGCCTCGATTGATTATGGAAGCCAACTTGTTTACCATTTTAACCCAGAGCCTGGATATTATATTAAAAAGGTTTTTGTAGACGGAAAGAGAATTGAAAACGTTGATACATTGACCTTTGTCGATATCAAGCGTAATCATCGCATTAAAGTGAGATTTGAAGCTGAAACAGCGTCTATCTTCCATACACTTGCAAAGACGATAGGAAAAATGATTGTCGTTCGAGACGAGGATGATAATAACAACCCTATAGTATCATCATCCGATAATCGGTATGTTTCTCTCAAATGACAATAAACGTGTGAATAAACACGTGCATGAGCCTTTGGCTCTTAGTGAGCCGGAAGGGTTAAGTCTCGTGTGCGTTGTTTTCCATTATTCTTTCCTTTTTTGTGATCTTTGTCATTTGTTTTACTATACAAAAGACGACAACAATATCATGGTAATTATAAGCAGGGACAAGACAGTGCGAAACGTATTCCAAAAACCCTGTTATCAATGACCATAGCTTGATAAAGGCAAACCAGCCGAAAAGCTGGGACGCAAAGCCACCGGCCTAAATCCACTGTAAGTGGACACGGTAGCGGGGTTGCCAAGTGAAGGCAGCACCTCCTGTGCTGGCGTTCGCTGGCTTAAAGATGGTTTTGGAGGTGCGTAAATGCTTCAAGGTATCGCGAATAGTCAGCCAGCCAGGCAATTAATCAGGATACGACTTTCCGGTCAATCACGCAGATCAGTTATCCAACAAATTTTCTACAATTTCGTCATTTTCTTTATCATTGTGCTCTTTTCTCATCATGCTCATGGAGCATCCGTAAAGCTTGCGTGGGATCCAAACTCGCCGGCGGAGAACGTTGTCGGCTATAGACTCTATTACGGCACTGAAAGCAGAAATTATACTTTCATGATTGATATTACGGGAGATACAATGCACAGGGTGCGTAATCTTGAAAAAGGACAAAATTATTATTTTGCTGTAACAGCGTTGAGTGATGCAGGCCAGGAGAGTGATTTTTCCGAAGAGATCTCGGTGAACACATGTACCTATAAGCTCTTGCGAAAAAAGAGGGTATTTAATGCAGCAGGGGGTATAAAAAAGATAAAGGTCAGGACGCAGGCAAACTGCGAGTGGTCAGCCCAAAGCGATCAAAGCTGGCTCAGGATTATGGAGGGAGAGGATATAACTACCGGACGTGGCTTCATAACCTATGCTGTTGAACCAAACCCTGATCCCGAAAAACGAACTGCCGTGCTTTCATTGGGGGAGAAGAGATTCAAGGTCGTCCAAAGAGGATCAACCCTCGAAAAATAGTTTTTATAAATGGAGTTACTTTTTGGTAAAACGTTTATTGAGGAGCAGAATTTATTAAATCTGAAAAAACGGCACCCGTGGAAGATCGCTAAACATCCTTAGGCGAAAGAAGAGATTTTGAATAAAACGGAATGGTTTCAATTAATTGCATCACATCTTTCAATGTCACATAGGGAAACTCTAAAATGATCCAGGACCAAGCAAGTGCCTGCGCATAGAAATTTCAATACGCATAAGAAGGCACATTGCATAGTAGAACAACGCAAGTCGAAAATCTCGATTCCTTTTGTGGAAACGCGCTAACACCCGCCAAAACTGATGTCTGACAATTAGCCTCTTTGCTCTTGGCTGTTTGCTGTTTTTCGCCCATTCGTTCAAGGTATACCAACCACGATACTGATGGGCTAATGTATCTCGGTTATGTCTAAAAATGCTATTAGAACCATGAACACGTCTTAATGCAACCGGCTCATTGAGACGGCCAGGAATAAGGACTCCAAGTGCGGCAGCCTTCATGCAAAAATTAGAATCCTCTCCCAATTTCAACGGTTCGTCAAACCCACCGACTTTCAAGAAAAGTTCTTTCTTTATGAGCAGTCCATCCAGACTGAAGTGCCCTGCTTCCCACATAACAAGGAAATAGAACAGCTCTTGAGGCTTTAAAACCTTTCTAAGTGTTGTCAATTCCCCCCAACCTTTTGCATCCCAGTTATTTTTTGCCTGTTGATTTAGAAACATCGTACCAATGGCCTCATAGACACCGTCAACAAAGGGATGCTGCTGGAGAATGCCCATGGGTAGATTAAATCTATTTGGCAGGCAAATGTCATCTGCATCCAGAAAGGCTATAAAATCACATTGGGCATTGAGTACGCCAAGGTTTCTTGTGGCACCTGCACCATGATTCTTGCCATCCGGATGTCTGACAAGTCTGACTTTCGGATTGTTTTTTGCTAAAGCAGTACATATAGCAAGGGAGTTATCGCTTGAGTAATCCTCGCTGAGTATCACCTCATGAACATATTCCTGATTCACAACTGAAGAAACTGCCTCAGTAAGCCATTCAGCAGCATTATACACTGGGACTATGACCGATACTTTCATATCATTAATTCTTTGAAAATTTTGAAACAATATATTTTATAAACTCCACGCTGAGGGACCGATAAAAAGTCTGTATATCATCGTAGATGCAGAATCTTGGCAGGTTATACGGATCTTTATTGTGTCTTGTGAGAAGTTTGCCTTGAATTGTAAATACGCCTCTTATGTCAAGCTGTTTTGCGACATCTTTAAGATAGGGGTTTGATTTACCGTATGGCATGGCAAAAAAATGGGGCCGGGACTTAAGTTTCTCCCGAATAACATGTAGAGATGTTTCCAACTCATGTTTTGTCTCTTCTTCGCTTAACCTCGTCAACGGCCAATGGTTATGGCCGTGTAATTCAATCTTAAGTCCGTGCGTTTTCATTTCTTCAATAGCTAAACCGTGGAGGTATAAATCACGCGCTAAAAATTCCTCATCCTCAGGGCTCATCTGGGCAATTTCTGACAATCGTGTTGCCAAACCCTCCAAATCTTGTCTGTCAAGTGAATGAATGATATCACCGGCTACCTTTTCATCACATTGTGTTGTATCATTAAGTTCAATGTAATTTCTTAGAATATCATCTCTGACCGGCCTATCAATTCTGTCCCATGAAATATACAACTTGTGTAACCACAACAATTTCGTAGAATCAAGCAAGGAAGTGATCAAAAAACAGGTAAAAGGAATATGGTGTTTTTTCATTATTGGAAATGCATTTTCATACAAATCACTCAAACCATCGTCAAAAGTCACCGCAACAACTTTTTGAAAGTTTCCTTCCTCAATTATTTGTATCATTCTTTCTAAAGACACAAACTGGTAGCCGGCAATCCGCAAAAATCGAATCACCTCTTCCAGAACGTGAGGCTTCGTAACGCCAATGCGTTTATCGAGGAGCGAAGCTGACGGGTTTTTTACTCTATGGAAACAGAGAATCATTGGCTGATTTAAAAACCGCGCACAAACAATGTTTATACTAAAATACAACCATTTTATCGCATTATTTCTTTTGAATGAGATTCTTTTTAGCCAGTTCATACTTCATCGGTATCGCCGAATGTAAAATGCCATTTACCGGGATTCTCCAAGACTCTTTTTCCAAGATCAGTCTTCGCATAGACATTATTAGGCTGATATCTCCCGGGACCGGGGTCATAGTAACCCAGAGTGACCAAATCACGGTAATAAGGAGAATCAACGATGCATCTTAGTTGGATACTCCCTACTCCTTTTTGCTTCAGAACCTTTTCAGATTCTCTCACAAGGGCGAGAAAGATGTCTGATCTATCATCCATAGCGACAAAATCACATAGTACCCCTCTGCGTTTGTCCTTAGCTATTTTCGATACAATATAACCAAGGCACTCTTGTCCCTTAACAGCGGCTAATACAATGTATGTGTCAGGGTTATCAAAATATCGCCAGTTCAGGTAGTCTTTATCACGATAAACAAAAAACGAATACCGCGGCTTTCCCCAGAGAGGGTCTACTTCGATGTGAAATCTGTCAATTGTCATGATAGTAAAATCATGTGCACTAGAATCTTGTTTAGACAATAAGTGTTTCCGCTTGGTCGTCATTCTTTTAAACAGATAACTGAGATGATGAATACTCTCCTTGACCTGCTTCCCGAGTATAATCTTTGCAATCAGTTTTAATGCAAGTTGTAAAGGATTAAAGCTTTTCGTTAAAAAAGCCCAACTGATGTATTCGCACGGTTTGTACCCCAATTTTATTTCGACTTGAAAATTATCCTTGTTGGGCGGCCCATAAATCAGATACATTCCGTGCGATATTGCATAATTATGACATTCGGTTAGTGCCTTTGAATTTATTCCTTGTCTGCGATATTCAGTGAGAGTAAATGAATCGCCCGTCTCTGCGGCCAAGGCTATTTCATCCAGGATCGCTATCTTTCGTGGCATGACCGTTGATGAACCTACCGAACGCCCATCCCTCATTTCCAAATAAATATATCCAACCATCGCCGGATTTTTGTATACCTTCCATTCGTAATACTCTTGCCCTATAGCTCTCCATTGATTGTCAGGGAATTGGGCACGATGATTCGCCATTAAGCGTGCTTTGTCCATTCCCTTGCTTTTCTTCTCCTCCATGCCCTCTCCTTTCCGCTCCGCGCCCTTTGCCCTCTGCCCTTTGCTCTATGCTCCGCGCTCTATGCTCCCTACCGCCTTTCTCAGTCCCTCTCTTCCCATGTCCTTCTCACCGACTCTTTGATTCTCCTAATGTGGCCACGACCTAATCCTTTTACTTCGCAACCCAACTCAAGGTAACGCTTAATTTTGGCATCGTCAAGGACCCCGAAGCAGTCCACAATGGCTATCGGTCTGCCGGCAATCTTGATTATCTCGTTCGGATCCAGATCAAGATAGGCTTCGTGCCGAACAGCAATGACCAACGCCACAATTCCCTGTAAGGCCTTTTTTAAATCTTTTTTTATTCTGAGATCCTTGAGCTTTTTCTGGTTCCTAAAAAATACGCTTCTCCCTACCTGGGGGTAGTCTTCCTGGTTGGTAAATTCCCACCACTGGTCAACGTATGGGTCATGGACATGTATCTCCGCGCCCATTTCCGAAAGCCTACGAATCATGATCTCAGAACCGCTGTAGCGGGTATCTCCCACATCTTCACGATAGGAAGCTCCCAGCACTAATACATCAGCGTTCGCAATCGGGATATTCATGTTTCTCAGCGCATCACGTACCATCTGTGCCGCATGAAGAGACCGTGTATCATTGATGTCTATTGCCATCGGTGTGATCTTGAAGATATCATCCTCAAAACCGAGGATATGTTTATAGGCCCAAACCCCAAGCCCACCATCCTTCGGAAGGCAATACCCTCCGACTCCCGGGCCAGGAAAGATCATGTTGTTGTGTGTTGGCCGCATTTTTATAGCCTTTATGACCTTGATAATATCTACTCCGTTTCTTTCAGCAAATGTGCTCCATTCATCCATAAAGGCAAGAATTGTTGCCCGGTAGCTGTTTTCAACAATCTTCGCCGTTTCTGATTCGATAGGTCGATCCAAAACGGTAAGCGGGAATTTCTTGGTATTAATCACCTCATTCAAAAACGTAACAACCCTCTCCCGTGCCTCTTCGTTGACACCGCTACACACCCTCCAGAAGTCTCGTATTGATGCAACATACTCCCTGCCAGGCATAACCCGTTCATAACTGTGAGCCAGCAAAGGGTCGGTTTCGATTCCTCTCTGGCGAAATATTTTTTTCATCACTGGAAATGCCACCTGTTCAGTGGTGCCGGGGGCAACTGTTGTTTCAATGAGGACAAGCGCATCTGGTTTTATGTGTTTTGCAACTATCTCAAAGGATTCTTCAAGAGCCGTCATCTCCACCTGGCCATTTCGGACATTCCCCAGCTCATTTTTGTGGTAATCGAGCTGAACGTCTATGATTACGACATCGGCGAACTGCAATATATCATAAACATATGTAGCAACAAGTGTTTTTTTATCGAGCACGCAGCGCCTGATCATGGGTTCAACTTCAGGGTCTTCAGCTTTCACAGGCGAAATACCTTTATTGAGCATGGGTATCTTCCAGAAACTCCGTACACTGGGCCGTTGCATACCGATCACGAACTTGGAAGGCTTTCCGTTGGGGCCGACTGTGTCAGCAACGATGGCCGCCATCACAGCGCCAACAAAACCAACCCCCATGACAACAACAATTTCCTGGCCAATCTCCTTGGCGTTTTCAACCAAATTTTTAACTCGCTGAAATTCTTTATCGTAATCTTCATCTTGAGGTATTGGATATTCGATACCATCAGGACTAACAGAAAAAACCTCAAAACCCATTTTGACCTCCCGTCTCAAATCGTTTATGAATGGCGTTCAATTCGCTTATCCCTCGGCAAATCCGTAGGCTTACCGGGTTAGTTGTTCTTCTTGAAGAGCATTGTTTAGTACTCAAATCCACGAATGTTTTTCTTAAAATTATTTTCTGTTAATACCACCAGTAAGCACACCTATTACAGAGTGGAATTTCTTCATATTTCCCTTGAAGATGGATATGACGTATCTTCTGAATTAACTGACCATTCCATAATTCCTGGAGACTTGATTGGTTGAGATTGCCAATCTTCAGTCTCCTGAGGGGATCCATACAACACGGCATAACGTCTCCATCCCATGAGACGTATAAGAAGTTCCAAAGTTGTCGGCAAGGTTTCCTTGTTTCGAGATATTCCTGTTGCCCTTCTGGTGTTCTGCCTTCGACCTGTCCCGCAAAATCATGGACATCCTTAATTAAAATGTGATCGCCTTTCCCTAACTCAGGTAACCATTTTTTAATAAACCCGTCAACTTCAGATATTGTATCTCTCATCTTGAGGATATGGAGGCTCACAAAGGGACGCCCAATATTTCCCTTTCTCTTCAAAAAATGTGCAATATTTCCTTGGACTGTATGAAAATTCGAGCTTTTCTTAATCTTTTTGTAAGTTTCTTCGGTAAGTGCATCTAACGAGAATCCAATTTCGTCAAATGCTCCTCCCTTCAATATTTCCTCAGTCCTCTGCACGGTCAACAATGTCGCATTGGTTGTGAGGCGGACTTTTGGTAATCCCTTTTTCTTTGCGAGATCACCCATCTCAAGGATTTGCGGATGCAAAAGAGGTTCTCCGATTCCGCTAAATAATAACTCCTCGAAGGAACTGTGGCGAGAACATTCATCGATGACCTTTTTGAATACATTAAAATGCATGTAACCTGCCCTATTTTCTATACGCGAACGAGGGCACATGACACAATTCAAGGTACAATCGCTTGTTACTTCCACAAGCACCATAGAGGGAAAACGCGGCCTCTTTCTGCTCAACCGCCGTAAAATCTTGGCCACACGTCTTTTTATAAGACTTCCAAATTGGAGATGTATGGCCTGTACAAGTATTCTTTGGAATGCAAAATCTTTAGGTATTCTTTGCATTATGAGCTATTCGAGCAACATCCGTAAAAAAGATGTCAACACGTCAAAAAAATGTATTTGAAGTAAAGCATTTGAGATATAATCGTTGCGGAGATTGAGAAAAAGCAAATTCTTTAGCCTCTTGGGTAAATCCTTGAGCCGATACAATATCGAAACTGTCAATACCATGAATGTCATACATTCTGTAACAAGCTAGGATGTCCTGCACAGTAAGAGGATTTTCCTTGCAAGAAAATATTAGTCCTTTTAAGATGCCTTCCTGGACAACGACGAAAGGGTTTTTGGCCAGAAATTTTAGCAGTCCTTTCTCGCAATTCCATATTTTCATACCAAAAACGGCTTTCGTGGCAAGCATTGGACGAGCGCTTTTCATGACTTCCATGCCCCATGATTTCTTGTGCATAAAGACCCCGTCATTGAAGAAGGGTCTACAATGGCCAAAATCAATCCACGTGTATCCCTTTTCTCTCGCCCAGCGTATAACAAAATAATAGCATGCCGCTAGCGCCCCCTGAGCGACGTATTCGGTCTTGCCATCTGTTATTCCCGTATAACGTGCGGAAATGGTCTTATCGTCCATTTGGAGTAAGTCTCCAGCAATACATTCGTCGCCTCGGTTTACCAGGAGAAGCGCCCCTCGTTCAAAGATCTTTCGCAGATCTCGAAATCCGCCGACTAATGACAGCTCTCCATACTTATTCGCTGCATAGGGAAGATACATACGGTAATAAAAGTCTTTAAATTTGGCGAAATCATTGGTTACCTCGTACGTGTATTTGTATTTTCTGACCTTTCTTAGATTATTATTCAATCCTTTACTTCTCCCCTCTCCCGGAAAAGGCTTTGTAAGATCCAGCTTGAACATGACCCATTCAGGGATAACCATAAAACCCAGTCGCGACAAGAATCGCACGTAAAATTCATCTATTCCAATCAAAATAAGATTAGCGCCTGAATTATTAGATTTTATGTAAGACTTCACGTTCCCAATGAATATTTTACCCAATTTTACCCGCTTAGGTCTTTCATCGTATAAAAGATGCAGTATATAGGGGAGCATCCCTCTTCCTTCACCAAAGAGTAGAGTAGTTAGGCTCCCTTCTCCCCATCTGCCTTTTCCCTGAAGTCTATAAGCAGGTAGATTAAGTTGAGATAGAATCGACATGGCTCTCTTTATCGAAAAATATGAAGGTTCAAGCACCGGACCAAAACAATTTCTCAAGCCAACGGGAAGTCGATCGTATAATGCAGATAATAGCTTCTGTGCTCTCAATAAAGCCATAAATATTATTTCACTACAGTGAATGACGTACGGTTATCTCTCTTCAATATGCTTTTCGAGAGAGTAATAATGATCTTTATATTACTCGCCTGCACATATAATTTTTTTAGTTTTTGAAACAGCCTTTGCATAAACCCGAAACGCCTGGTTCACCTCTTCACCTAAGAGACGGGTCGCCCAGATCCACATGAGAAAGCCGATATCCAGATTGGGCCATAGTAATGTTGTTTGACGGTGTTTAAAGGTGGGCCTAAAAATCCTATAAAATACCTTTTGTAGAAAATACATAATTTGATTCATGATGTGATTACTATATACAAGCCATGAATCTATATTGTACTGTTTTTTTATGTATTGAAGAAAAGCTCTTCGTAAAGCATGAGATTTTGGCAAGCGATAGTAGTGACGGGCAACACCCTTCTTTTGGGTGCCGAATGCTTCGCGGGGAATACCTGAAGACTCTGCTATCCGACGGGCAATTGGTCGGTCGTATTCATTGCCCAAGCTCCACGGCTTCATCTCATCAGAACGAGAGATGGCAACAAGGCTTCTTATATTCCGTGCCAGGATAAATGGGACAGCAATATTTATAAAACCGCTTTTTAGCCGTATCTCAGAGAGGCCAAAATTAGCACCAGTCGACTGTGCAAGGTCTTGGCCCAAAAATTCCTCTGAAGTGTTGATATCCCATACCTTATCGCCGTGGTAACCAGTAAAGACAACTGCCGCTGAACAGTGTTGTTCAATATGAGCAGCCATCGAGGCGTAGGCGATCTCATTGTACACAGCACTAATCTTGGATTTCCCATAGTTTGTTGCTATGAAGAATAGCTCATCATCAGTTATATTTGAGCTCGGGGTATCAGCATAGATGATACTGAGATTCAACGCATGGGCGGTCCAGGTACCATCATCGGTGGAGTACTTTGCAGACCATCTCATCCAGGAAGCTGACTTCTTCAGGGTAAAGCATGTGTCAACGCCAAGACGCTGTACCAGGCATGTTACTGCGGTTGAATCATAGCCCGAGGAAAGGGTGGTGAATACAGACAGAGGGATTGTTCTTTCGGTATCCTGGTAGTTGTTTTTGATACGTGAAAGGATACTCCAGAGGAGGGCATAGTAGTGCTCAAAAGACGTAATCTCGTGAAGACCTTTTTTCAGCTCACATGATATTCCGTCTTTTGTGACGACAATGTTTTCATAGAATACCTGGTAGAAGCATGGAATAGCAGGATGGATAACTCGAAATTCTTTGGTATAGTCGTGTACCCCCTTTGCTATGGACGTACTTTCGCTGTAATAGTCGTATGTATCATCGAGGAATGCCCCGGTGTATCCGAGTAATACGACTAAGCTGTTCGATACAAGGAACATTTCGCCATTATGGCAATAGAACAGATGATCCACCAATGCAGAGGAAGAAACAAAATAAATCTTCTCTCCGTCAACCCTGATCCCGCTTCCAAAGATATTCTCTGCTGTGTGGAACTCTCCTTTCGAGAAATCTCCGTCCCATACCCCTTCGATCATCCAGGTATCCCTGCATTCCACAGATGAGCCATGGAAGACAGATATTTCGGTAAAGGTCTTCAGGTTAAGGGATGCTACCCAGGCAAGCCTGGGTAAACTATCAATGCAATGGTACTTGATTTTGAGGTTTATACGGTCTCCTTTCCTGAGTTTTTAAATTTTCAATTTTTTTATCGGTTTATTGTATCAAGATTTAAATAATCCCTGAATAACTGATAGGTTTTCTATGAGATAATCCAGGTTGTGCTATAAGGAATAAGAACTTGAATCGATTGTGAAATATATTACCTCTCCTGTAGTTCCCACTCGGTTTCTAACTTTTAACCGATAGGAAGAACCCGCCACATGTCTCTCTGGTGTTTCAGGCACAAGGAATTCTATTGTGCCTTCATTGGTTTCGGGATTCATGGTCCAGGAGGCTACCCTACAATATTTTTTTCTAAATTTCCCTTTACTGTCTGTATATTCAAGATACACCCTCGGTTTTCTTTTCCCAAAAAACTTACCCGTTATGAAAACAGGAGTTCCTGGGGCTCCAGAGTTGCTTGAAACGTTGTCTATCTCAGGATTTTTTATTGTAAAGACATTGGGTAACGTTATTGCATCCTTAATTTGCAAATAAGGTTGAAGCTTAATTCTCAGATCAAACGTTGCTGGGTAAGATTCTGCCCGTGGCACTCGTGTCAACGTGCAGATTATGGTTTCCTGGCTCCACTGGTCTCGTAATATCTTTGTCGCTTTATTGCCTATGAAAACTTTCCCTTTTTTGTTGCCGAAGGCATTCCCGGTAATTTTAATCTCTGTACCTATGGTGCCCTCTTTAATGTTGATTTCAGCAAAGATTACCGTGACAGTAACCGTAGCTTCATTGGACGTTGCCCCGTCGTTGTCCTTCACTGTGTAAGTAAAACTATCGGTCCCGGTAAACCCTATAGCAGGTTTGTAGGTCACCGTGCCATTCGTATTTGGAAAAACGGATCCGTTACCCGGGCCACTTGTTATTGTTATTGTTGCTGGATCGATTGTTCCATCGGCGTCTTTATCGTTGGCAATGACATCGACCGTCACTGGGGTGTCGCGAATTGCTGTCGCTACGTCATCGGTGGCGGTCGGTTTTTGGTTGGTAGGTTGTTGGAGGGCTTTTAGCATGAGTGCATTCATATAGAACCGACCATCAGAAGAAGATACAGTAACCAACATAGTACCGTCAATCCCGGGGTTTATGTTAATAAAACGTCCCACATAGCCGTTTGTAGTGTTATATCCGTTCATAATCGTTACAGAGGGATCATTCGGTCCTGTAAAATCCGTCCCTGGCGTACTCGCATTAATGAAGGAATCTACGTCGGATAAAGTAATTGTGGTGAAACGATCAGTATATGATTCGTTGTTACGATTTCCAAAGAGAACCAGTTCATAACTCATGCTTGGATCAAGGTTAGAGAAGGTGAAGGTGAGGTTCGCTATTACATAACTTATAAGTCCAAGGCTATCAACGATGCCATTGAACACAGTGTAAGCGTCGGTACCTATGTTTGCACCGCTTCCCTGCGTTCGGGTTATAGCATTCACATATCCGCCAGTAATAGCTAAGGTAACTGTAGTGTCTGTGCCGGTAATATAGTCCTTCAGCACGCCGCTTTGCCCTGTGGTGTAAGTAGTAATGTTGGTGCTTACTTGCCCTGATGACCATGAGAGGTCATTATAAGCTACAAACACTTCATTCACCGGTCTGACTTTTATCGTTACGGTTGCCTCATTTGAGATAGCCCCCCCGTTATCTTTTACAGTATATCTGAAGCTGTCGGTTCCGGTAAATCCGGTATTCGGGGTATAGATCACGGTACCGTTGGAATTGGCTGTGGCTGTACCATATCCTGCTGCACCAGTTATGGTGACGGTTGCGGGATCGATCGTTCCATCAGAATCGGTGTCGTTAGCAATGACGTTGATCGTGACTGGTGTGGATTGAAGTGTTCCTCCCAGATCATCCTGCGCGAAGGGAGGCTGATTGCCAACAATCGTTGCCATGACAGAGAATATGTTGGTATTATCCAGGTAGAGACCACGAACAGGGTCATACGATGTGGCATACCAGTCAAAGAGTTCGGCACCCACGCCCCGTGTATAGAGGGGTACGAGGGTATTAGTGTGCACACCGGAATTCCA
>JGI11944J13513_1000461_pt1 | contig 39804 bp, 38 predicted proteins | sample TerdegcoTASludge_FD_13513 | JGI IMG/M metagenome (IMG submission 13513) | reverse complement strand
GTCTCTGTGGTTCAGTTAGCGAATCACGTTTCAGTACAGAGTCACGAAGACACAGAGATTTTGCGATTCAAGTTCACCCATACTAAATAGCGAGGAGCCAAAAAACCAGCTTTATGTTAGAAGGGATGGCACGAGATGCGAAAGGGAGTAGCAATGAAGGGGGTAATAAACGTCACCTCGTGCCGCTCGGTCTCTGCATTATACACAATGCAGCTATCACTATTACGTACTTCTCCTTTATTAAGTTTTAGGACGAAATCAGGGCCAATCCCTGCCAATTTGCTAGGGATGATGCAGCCTGCCCCTAAATTGCTCGGCTCTGAGCCCCAGATATGAGGTTACATCCTCCACGACTTTGAGTGGTGCACTGGTTTTTATGCCAAGTCCACAGAAATGAGTGCGAGATGACTTGTACCCAGATTCGCACAAGGCCTCCACGACATCACCTATTCTGCCAGGAGTGATATTTAGCCTCTCACAGATACTATGATGATCATAGTACATGGGCACATCCACCTCTGCCGCACATGTCTCAAGCAACCTCCTCGCCCTGGCGCTGCTATCCAGATTCTCCAAAGCCCTGCAGATGACATCAGCCTCCTGTATTTTGCCCAGCCACAAGGGTCCTGCCAGGATTGTTTTGCCATGGCAGTGAGCGCAGATGCCCTCGGGCCTGGGCTGCGGCAAAAGGACGAAGCTGCCGCAGCCTGGACAGTGCTCAACATACCCCATCTTTTCCAGGCACTCGTCTGCAGCCTTTGCGCCCCCGACCACGCGCAGGTATGTGCGCACATAGTGATCTGTAGCATGTGTGAGCATTGGCTGCATGGCCTTGTCAAGCCTTGCAAGCTCGCGGGCTGCCAGGCCCAGCAGTATCCTTGCCCCCATCTCCCTGTGATAGTCGGTGCGAAGAGGCCTGGCCATATACTTTCGCATGCCACTGTGAAGGTGTGCACCGCATAGGGGCGCAGTATCAGTGGCTGTGACGAAGAGATAAGACTGTGCAGACCTGCTGGCTGAAGAGAGGTACGGCGAGGGCGAGCCAAATGGGTCCAGGTCCACAGCCTGAAAGTGCCTCTCGTGCAAGAGGACATTCGCATTTGAGCAGGTGGTCTCACAGGCAAGGCCATTTCTGGCCGAATTCCTTCTGATAAGCTCGCATGCCCTCGGACTGACGTCGTTTAGAGTGACCTCTTGCACATTTGCCTCCTTTGCCACCCTCAGGCCACGAATGCCGCTCGCTGATAGGGCATCCACATACTGCACAAGGCAGAGGGCCCTGGCCATGGCCACGCCGATGTCCCTGTTCAGCTTCATCCTCGGATTGTAGAAGGAGCCATTCACCTCGAAGGTTACTGCCCCCTCGGTGAGCAGTTGCATTGCTTGAAGTGCAGGCTGCACCGATTATAACCCTTTGCCCTCCAAGAGTCTCGAAAGAATCTCATGAGCGCATACTATTTTTATTAATACTAAATAGTGATAGATTCATGGACTGGGCTGCCTGCAAGGAGCGTTTTCCCGAGAAGTTCGTCTCGGAAGAGAGGATATTCGAGCATGTCCATCCCGGGGCCAGGATCTTCATCGGAACAGCCTGTGGAGAGCCTCAGGCCCTGGTCAAAGCTCTGCTAAACTACGCACAGTCCCATCCCAGCGCCATCTTCGATGCCGAGCTCGTCCAGGTCTGGAGCCTCGGAATTACTCCCACCTCAGATGAGAGGTTCAAAGAGAGCTTCAGGCTGAACTCTTTTTTCATTGGAGACGGCATCAGATCAGCAGTAAACAATGCTGCAGCAGACTATACACCAGTTTTTCTCTCTGCAGTTCCCAGCTTAATTTACAGGGAGGTCCTGCCAATCGACATTGCGCTCATTCAGACCTCTCTGCCTGATGAGGATGGCAATGTGAGCCTTGGCATAAGCGTTGACATTGTGCTGCCTGCTGCAAAAAAAGCTGCCCTGGTTGCAGCCCAGGTCAATTCCCAGATGCCATTTGTGTATGGAGACGGGGTGATGAACATTCGAGACCTGGATTTCGTCGTTTTCTGTGACGAACCCTTGTTGACGTTCAAGAGCGAGGCCTCAGGAGAGGTCGTCCATCACATCGGCAGGCATGTGGCCCGCATCGTTGAGGATGGCGCCACAATTCAGGTCGGCTACGGCAGCCTTCCAGACGCTGTGCTGTCCAATCTCGAAGGAAAAAAGCATCTTGGGCTGCACAGCGAGCTCTTCAGCGATGGCGTGGCAGATCTCATGAAGCGCGGCATCATCGACAATTCCAGGAAGACCATAGATCCTGGAAAGGCGGTCGCATCTTTCTGCATGGGCAGGAAGGAGACTTACGATTTCCTTCACAAGAACAGCGATGTGAGCTTCAGGACCATCGACTACACCAACAGCATGCTGGTCATAGCCGGACAGAGAAATATGACCGCAATAAATAGCGCTCTGGAAATCGACCTCACTGGCCAGGCCACAGCAGAGTCCCTGGACGGAAAGTTCTACAGTGGAGTGGGTGGCCAGGCCGACTTCATGCGCGGAGCTGCACTGGCCCCTGGGGGAAAGGCAATACTCGCAATGCCGTCCACCTCTGGAGACGGAAAATCCTCGCGCATAGTTCCTCGGCTAAGTCCCGGAGCTGGAGTGACGCTTCACAGGGGAGATGTCCATTATGTGATCACAGAATACGGAATCGCCTACCTGCATGGCAAAAGCATCAGGGAGAGAGCCATGGATCTGATCGCCATCGCGCATCCCAATTTCCGGCCATGGCTGGTGGAAGAGGCCAGGAGGCTCTCCCTGGTATTCAAGGATCAGGCCTACAGCCGCTCTGTGTATCCGGAGGCCCTGGAAACATGGAAACGCACCAAGACAGGACAGGAAATTATGCTCAGGCCTGTGAGGATAAACGACGAGCCCCTGCTCAAAGAGTTCTTCTACTCGCTCTCAGACAAGAGCATGTACAGGAGGTTTGCATCCGCCAGGAAGGACATGCCTCATGCCAGGCTCCAGGAGTTCGTAGCTGTGGACTATTCGCGTGATATGGTGATCCTCGCTCTATCAAGGCACCATGACAGAGAGATCGTCGTAGGCCTGGCTCAGTACAGCACGAACGAGAAAGACCACACTGCTGAGCTGGCTTTGGTTGTGAGAGATGACTTTCAAAATCAGGGAATTGGAAGAGAGCTTCATTCCTACATGACCTATCTGGCGAAGAGACAGGGGCTTCTCGGATTCACCGCCGAGGTGCTGGAGGACAACCTCCCTGCCCTAAACCTGATAAAGAGGATGGGATTTGAAACTGTCAGAAAAGATGGCGAGGTCCAGCAGATGAGGCTGATGTTCAACAAAGACACTGGCATCTGATTCAAGGCCTCAATTGGCATGATATCATGGGCGATAAGTGCGATTTTAGTCTATCCCAGATTCGTCGGCTCTGCCACCAGCTTTGCTCTTCCTCCTGCGTGCAAGAGAAGCGTCGAGGCCTGCACGAGCAGCTCTTGCGCCAGCGGCCCCACTGGTCAGTGCAAAAAAAAGATGAGCAGTTCCATAAAATCGACCTTGGCGTGAAGGTTCCCTTCGATATATCTCTGCCACTGCCTGCCCGCGATGAGCGCGAGGATTCGGGCCATGGCGTGAAGCTCTTTTGGGAGCGCTTCAGCTGCCAGCATTGTGGCAGGTGCTGCTACACTCCGGGCGCAGGCCTTCTCCTGGAGGATGAGGACTTCGAGAGGATTGCGGAGCATATCGGAAAGAAGACCCTAAAGTCCATGTGCAGATACGACAAAGGTCTTCATGCCTGGATACTCAAGCAGCCCTGCCCGTTTTACAGTCCAGACGAGAAGAAGTGCCAGATCTACGCCATACGGCCCTTAACCTGCACCAAATATCCTCTTCATCCGCCGCTAAAAGAGATGCCTTACAACCTGGCAGTGGATGCCTTCTGTCCAGCCGCGCGCCAATTTGCCAAAGATTCCCTGGGATGGTGGATCATCTGCGAGAATAACTGGGCAAAATTGCTCTGCAAAATTGAGGAGCGCTAGAGCATATCCTCCTTGATCATGTGATCTATGATCTCAGCAAATCCCTCGCCATACCTGGCCTGGGCCACGAAGTCCGACATGTCCTTCAGCTCCTGGCAGGCGTTTCCGACAGCTGCCCTGAAGCCTGCCAGCTCGAAGATCGCAAGGTCGCTGTAGCTGTCGCCGATGGCTGCAAAATCCCTCAAGTCGATGCCCATTCTCTCTGCCACACGCCGAAGCCCTGTGCCCTTGTCCACCCGCCTGTCTTTGATGTGGACTGCATAGGTGGTATCGATGATATCCACAGGCAGGTTGTGCTCTTGGGCGTAGCGTGTGGCAGCCTGCACATCGAAGTTACGCTGAAGGGCAATGTCGGTGAATCTATAGCGGCCTGAGTTATACCGCTGCAATGCAAACTCCTCTGCGAGTTTCTGGTAGGCTTCCTCGCAGATTTGCAGGTCCGCCAGGATCTCCATCTCCTCTTCTGAGTGAGATACTACCCCCCCGTTCTCGGCTATGAAGATGCGGGGCGTGCCGAGCAGGACAGAGGCGGTCCTGGCGAAGCAGTGTGTGTTGCCCGTAGCCAGAATTACGGGCGCCTTCAGCATCCTGAGAGCCTTTACGGCTGCGGGGCAGAGAACTCTGTTCCTATCGCTCAGAGTGCCGTCGATGTCCACGACAAGTGCGCGAATCAATCCTTCAAGCCTTCCATGGTAACTGAGAATACCGCCTCGCCATCGGGCAAATTGGGCGAATCCACCAGCCGAGCAATGCGCTTCTCGCCCTTGGACTTTCTAAGATACAGACGGAATGTGGCGGTATGGCCCAAAACATGACCACCCACGGGCTTGGTAGGATCTCCAAAGAATGTGTCGGGCTTTGCCATGACCTGATTGGTCACTAGGATCAAGGCGTTGTTCAGATCGGCGAAACGCATCAGGTCGTGCAGGTGCTTGTTCAGCTTCTGCTGGCGGTCGGCAAGTGTTCCGCGCCCGACGTACTCCGCCCGGAAGTGAGCCGTCACCGAATCCACGATGAGAAGACGTACGGGCTTCTCGGAATCCTTTAGCTTCTCGGCGAGATCCATGGCATTCTCGGCCAGGAGAATCTGATGGTTGGAGTTGAAGGCACGCGCGACGCTGATGTGCTTTAAGAACTCCTCTGGCTCCCACGTTTGGCCCTCCGGGCCTGGCGGCAGGCCGCGCACCATCTGTGCGATGCGCTCCGGCCGAAATGTGTTCTCAGTGTCGATGATGATGGTCGAGCCGTTCAGGCCCCCCATCTCCAAAGGCAGTTGAACGTTTATGGCCAGTTGGTGGGCGACCTGCGTCTTGCCTGAGCCAAATTCGCCGTATAGCTCCACTATGGCCTGCGTCTCCATGCCGCCACCCAAAAGTTCGTTGAAGCCCTTGCTGCCAGTAGTGATCTTGCCTACCAGCTTTCTGCGCTCTAATATTCGATCCCCCGTCTCAAAGCCGCCCACGTCTGCAGCTTCCCTGGCTCCTGCTATGATCTTGGCGGCAGTGGCCTCGCCAACCTCCGCGGCTGCCACCAGCTCTCCTGGAGAGGCGACAGCTATGGCTTCTATGGAGTTGAAGCCAGCCTCACGCAGCTTCTCGGCTGTGGCCGGGCCCACGCCCGGGAGATCTTCCAGCAATTTCGTAGACATCTTCAAATTTCCTCGAATAATTGTGTGTATTTCTTCTTTAACTTGATTGCTGGGGCGGCGCGAAAGTAATCCTGGTGCGCCACCCGCATGACAGCTCGAGTTCATCGTTCCAGCCGCTCTTCGCCATGCAGTCGATCAGCTCTGCCCTGTAGCCCAGATCAAGGCCCTGTAGGAGTCTGACATGCTCCCCCCATAGGGCTACCTTCACCCTTCCCGTGGCGTCTGAGATGTGGATGTTTGCGACACAACCCATCGTTCCATCGTCTCTCTGAAACTCGCGCACTTCGCCGATGCCTGTCACAAATCCTGCAACGCTGCAGAGCATTCCCGGCTTCAGGTCTGCAATAGGTGTCATCACCTCTCTGAAGCTCACCTGTTGGGAGCTCTTTCTGATGGCTGTGTAGCTACCGGCCTGGATCTCCACTGAGCCATAGCGTTCTCGAGAAGAGCCGTTTATTATCTCAAGGGTCTCGCCCTTCTCCAGGGCCATCCTGGCATTCTCATTCCATAACGTGAGCCTGATCTTGCCAGTCTCATCCCCCAGGAGCACAGTCCGAACCTGGCCTTTGCCGCCATCTTTGCGCACGAACTCCCTGATCTCGCCTGGATCCACAACCCTGGCCACGAGGTTCACCTCGCCCATATCCCTCCTTATTTCAGATATCTTGTAGGGATCTGCTCTCGGTTTTATGTCCAGTTCCACCTCTTCGATGTTGCCAGTGCGACCCAAACTCACCTCAGTTCCTGCATAGCCCTCTCTTGCCAGGCCCCTTACTTTGAGGCACTGATTCACCCTCAGATCGCCAGATCTAATCAGCTCAGCCGCTTCATCCCAGAGAGTGACGCGCACAGTGCCTGTCTCGTCGCCCAATGTCAGATTGGCAACGCGTCCTATGGACCCATCAGAGCGGTTGAACTCTCTAACCTCCGAGACCGCAAGCACCTTCCCCGTGAAGGTTACATTCCCCCTCTCAGGCCTGATGCTTCCGATCTTGGTTTGAACCTCAGAGGCTCCCAGGTCCCTTGCAACGAGCATGGCCGCAGTCCTCTGATCGCACAGTCCTGCCATAAGGGCCACCTTCTCCTCTACTCTGGCCTTGAAATCATCTAAAGTGACCTGATCTGCCACCTGGTTATAAATTTCCTCTAATTCCGCGTCCATCCCAGTCATCCTTGAACAGCGCAGGCCTCTTCCATATACCTCAAGTAGGGTGCATGGCAGCTGGCGAGGAATGCGTTGCAAACTGTATCAGGATCCCCGTCTGCCACCATGGCGCCCTTCTCGATCAGTATCGCCCTGTGAGATACTTCCTTGACGAAACCCACGTGGTGGCTGACTAAGATTATCGTAGTATTATATTTTGCATTGATCTTTTTGATGGCGTTGGAGACCTCACGGAGCGTGAGGGGGTCGATATCGCCAAACGGCTCGTCCAGGATCAAGATCTTTGGTCTGGCCGCAAGGAGTATGGCAAGCGATGCTCTTACCCTCTCACCGCCGCTGAGCTGATCCGGCAGCTTCCACATAACCTCCGGGTCCAATGACATGAGCTTGAAGACGGGCTTTGCGAACTTTTGGGCCTCAGTTGCCGGAAACCGCGGGAACAGATCGTTGAATATATCTCTTGTAAGTCCCAGGGCCTCAAAGGCAGCTTTCGCATCCTCTTCCGACATATCAGTCAGAGTGTAGATGACGTCCAGCACCTTGTCGCTGATGCCCATCTCCTCGGCGACTGAGCGGGCATATTCGATCACGTCGTTGCCCTTGACGCCCAGCTGATAGGCGATCTGATCGAGGATCGTCTCTCCTGAATAGAGGGCAAACTCCTGATACATTATGCCCATTGTCCGGCGCACATCCATTCTCTCAGGCGAATAGGCCAGCATATCCACCCATTTGTCAGCATATCGATAGCATACAGAGCCTTCGTCAGGCATCTTGATGCCCTGCAGGATCTTGAGCAGTGTGGTCTTTCCGCCGCCGCTGTTGCCTATGAATGAGGTGATCTCGCCCTCAAATATCTCAAAGTTGAGGTTCTCCATCTTCAGGGCCTTCAAGACCTCTCCTGTGCCAACCACGTAGTTCCTCTTGCATAGACCCCTCACCTTGATCAGCGGCCTGGAATCAGGCCTGGGCTTCAATGGCTCGGATTCTGCAATTCCTGCCATGAACCTATCGAGGACCTCTGCCGGCCTCCCATCTGCTACGATCTCTCCGCTCTCCAGCCAGATCAGCCGGTCTGCCAGATATTCATGGATCTCGGGCAGGTGAGAGACTACTATTATGGTCAGATTCATCTCCCTGTTCACATTCTTGACTGCGTCGAGGACCTCTTGCTTTGTAGCCGGACACGCCATGGTGGCGGGCTCGTCCAGGAGAAGGATCTTTGGTTTTTTGGCAAGTTGCCTGGCTATGAGCAGCCTTTGCTTCTCACCGCCGCTGAGGATGGTAGCCAGATGATGTGCCTTATTCTCCAGGCCCACCATCCGCAGGTAGTACATGGCCTCATTGTACATCTCATCATAATCGGAATCCTCGGGGGTTGGCAGGACCTCGTAGCCCATTTTGCGAGAATAGACCCTTCGCACCACATTTTTGAGGGCCGACTCAGTCCACAGGGCGAAGTCCCTCTGGAGATGGATGGCTGTGATGGCCATCTGTTTTCTCACAACATCATCGCTTGAATCGGGGAGGATGGTGATGCCGTCCATGATTATCCTTCCAGAATCAAAGCTCTCCATCCCTCGCAGGATCTTCATAAGGGTGCTCTTGCCACCCCCGCTCTTTCCCACAATCCCCAATACCTCACCAGGCTTCGTGGAGAAGCTGATATTTTTAAGCGCTTCTATGTCCCTATCCTTCAACCTGTAGGTTTTGGACAGATTCTCAACCTGAAGCAATTACCTGTTCCTCCTACCTCACCTTAGTTCCGGTTTTCACAGATTCACGCGGCTGAAGAAGTACCGCTTTACCGTTCGCGTCTGCTGCCAGGAGCATGGCCTGCGACTCGATGCCGAATAGCTTGGCAGGCTTCAGGTTGGTCAGGACCACTACCTGCGTGCCCACCAGATCCTCAGGCCTGTACCATTGGGCAATTCCTGCAACCACCTGGCGAGTCTCGCTGCCTATGTCCACATTTAGCTTCAAGAGCTTTTCAGAGCCCTTGATGCGGCCAGCCTCATTTATCTCGCCAATGCACAATTCCAGGGAGCTGAACTCCTCGAAGGAGATCTGTCTTTTCTTCTCCACAATTCTACCTTCTGCCTCAGCCTTCTCAACTCTCTCCAAAAATATCCTCTCCAGTCCTTGGACTGTGGCCTCCTCAATTCGAGAGAACAGGATCTGGGGCCTTCCTAGAGGCTGTCCAGCGATCATTGGCTCCAGTGCATCCTGGAAGGGCTTACAGCTGACATCTCCTTCCAGGCCGAGCTGCCTCCATGCAAAATCCATCTTGGAGGGCATGATCGGATCCATGAGAATCACAAGGGCCTTGGCGATCTGCAGGCAGCTCCTCAGCACAGCGCCGGCCCGAGCTTTGTCGCCCTTGACGAGCTTCCATGGTTCGTGGCTCTGGAAGTATGTATTGCCATAGTCAGCCAGGCTCATCACGCTGTCTGTAGCCTTCTTGAACTCATACTCTTCCATGGCAGAGACAAAATCCTTCGTCGTCTCCTCTATCCTCTCCATGACCTCTTGGTCCATCTCTCCATGCGGGACACGTGCCTCGAAGTTCTTCACAGCGAATGTCAGGGCCCTGTTGAGGAAGTTGCCGAAAGCGCCAACGAGTTCTGTGTTGACCTTATCAGCAAAGATCTTCCAGGAGAAATTGACCTCCTTGTTGTGGGCGGTGTAGCTGGCGAGATAATAGCGCAGAAGATCCGGATGCAGGCCCTTATCCAGATAATCTTCCTTCACCCAGATGACATTGCCGCGTGATTTGGAGAATTTCTTGTCGTCTATCTTGAGCATGCCACTGGCTACGACAGCTGAGGGAAGTGTGTATCCAGCCCCCTTTAACATGGACGGCCAGAATATGCAGTGATGATACACGATGTCTCCGCCGATGAAGTGAACTATCCGAGAATCGCTCTTCCAGTACCTCTTCCAGTCGACGTTGTTCTTTGCACACCACTCCTCTGTGAAGGCTATGTATCCTATCGGCGCATCCACCCAGACATAAACTACCAGATCGCTGCTGCCCGGAAACTTCACGCCCCAGCTCATGTTCCTGGTGATGCACCAGTCTTTCAGCTCCTGGCGCACCCACTCCATGGCGTAATTTCGGGCGGATGCCGTGCCGCCCAGGGTCTCAAGATACTTCAGTAAAAAGTCCTTGAACTGAGAGAGACGGAAAAAGTAGTGAACCTGCTTGCGGTATTCGGCTTTGCCGCCGCAGACCTTGCAGACTGCGTTCTTGATCTCTCCAGGCTCCAGGTGGCGGCCGCAGCCCATATCGCACTCATCGCCGCGGGCATGTTTGCCGCAGTAGGGGCATTCACCCTCTACATACCTGTCCGGCAGGAAGCGCTGGCATGTTGGGCAGTAGGCCAGCTCGATCTCCTTTGGATAGACGTGGCCGCCTTCCATAAGCGCCAAAACCATCTCTTGTGTGCGATTGTGACATGCAGGGTCATCTGTGTCGCCGAATATGTCGAAATCGACTCCCAATCCCTTGAAGACCTCATCGAAGTGCCGATGATATTTGGCTACGAGCGCCTTTGGCTCAACCCCTTGAGCTTCTGCATTGACCACGATGGGCGTCCCGTGGGCATCGGAGCCGCAGACGAAGAGAACGTCGCGCCCCATCTTTCGCAGGGATCGAACGTAGATGTCCGCAGGCACATAAGTTCTGAGATGGCCTAAATGACAGGGCCCATTGGCATAGGGCAGGCCACATGTTACAAGGATAGGCGATGACAACTAGAACACCTCCAACGGTTATGATGTAACAGAGAGATATAGGTTTCCCAGCGTCAGCTGCCAGCTCCCCTAAGGGAACGATCCTGCCTCCGGATCATCACAGAACTAGCCCGCAGGCTAGATACTGCTCCTTTGATACTGTGGCAGACTCTTCGATGCAGATCAAGAGCTTTCTGAGGCATGCCATTGCCCCCACGCAAGCCTCAGATATTTTGTTGCATATCTGAGCAAAGCTATCCAGAGCCTTGATGAGGGATTCATCATTCACGATAATTATCTGCAAGGCTCTTTTTGCAATAGTGTTTTTATTTTTTCACATTTTCAGATATTCTTATAAAATTTTAATACAAAAAACCACATCTTGTCAAAAGGAATTTATACTATGACTATATCAAAATAAATTAAGTCCAATCTTGGTTTGTGATTACGATGTCAAGAAAGATGGGAGAGATACCTGCAAACAGCTCCTCGGCCCTGCAAGAGAGAGCACTAAATCTAATAGGCTCAACATCGGATGGCCTGCTCCAGTCGGAGCTCCGAAGGCTCTTATGTATCGATAGCAGTAAATGCTCGAGAATGGTCTGGAGAATGCTGTCGTCAGGTCACATCTACAGGGAGAGGGTGCCTTCGAGCAGCACTTTTCGCATCAGGCTGTCTCACCAAACGGGCAAGGCCGCAAGATTTAGCTACATCGATAGATACTTAACTGAGATCTATCTGGAATACGTGACACGCTCTTAGTTGAGGCTGACCCGCATGGGGATTGAGGCTTTGAGGGCATTCTGGGAGATTTTGCGTCCGCTCAACTGCGCTATGGCAGGCATAGCTGCCGTCATCGGACTGGCAATAACCTCGAGCCAAAATCTCAGGATTTTAATCTTGATCTTCCTGGCAGTTTTCTTGATCGCAGGCGCTGGCAATGCAGTTAACGATTACTACGATCGAGCGATAGATGCCGTCAACAGGCCGAAGCGACCAATACCCAGCGGTCGAATCGGTTCCCAGACGGCCCTCAGATATTCGCTTCTCCTTTTTGCAGCTGGCTGCATTATGGCAGGAGTTGTGAATCAGATCTGCCTTGGGGTGGCAGTCCTCAACTCAGCTCTGTTGATCTTTTATGCCAGGAGCCTCAAGGCCACGCCACTCGCAGGAAACATCTGCGTGGCTTTTCTGACGGGCTCAACCTTCCTCTTCGGGGGAGGTGCCGCAGGCGTTGCCGGACTGCTGGCAAACAAGGTCCCTTTCTTCCTCTCCTTTTTGGCGACCATGAGCCGCGAGATCATGAAGGATGTGGAGGACATTGAAGGAGACCGTCTGGGCGGGGCAAAGACGCTTCCAATCCTGGCAGGGGCGCGAACTGCATCAGCCCTAGCCGCCGCCTTTGCCGCTCTTGCGGTGGCGCTGAGCTTCACGGCACCCTTTGGTATGGCTTACATGGCAATAGTGGCTGTAGCAGATCTATTCTTCCTGGCCTCGATCACGATTATGGCCAGGGGAGATGCCGCAGGATCGCAGAGGGCGCTCAAGATCGGAATGGCATTCGCCCTGGCTGCGTTCCTTGCGGGAGCGCTGCACCAGATGGAGATCTTGTAATCTTTTAGCGGTGTGCAAAGTTCGCAATTATCGGCTCGCCGAGCCGATTGATCCGCACAAATCCATAACGCTCAAACTGCACTACCTGGTTCAGCTCATTGGCGATTCCTGCCTCGCCCACGCCCTCGTCGATCCCATCCGGCTTCATCACCTTCACCGCCACGCCGCTTGCGGGCGCCCAATGGATGATCTTCATCCTCTTGCCCACATCCCTGCCCTCGAAGCGCGCCCTCGCAGGCTCGAGGCTCAAGATCTCAACATTGCACAGGTCCTTCAGCCGAATCCTGTCTCCTATCTTCAGGCCCTCAAGATCGCTGTGACAGATGAAGACCTTGTTTTTAGCAGGTATCTCCCTGTATCCTCTGTCTATGGCAGGATGCAGCGGCGCTTTTGCTGTAGCTGGAACATCTCCCTCTATTTGCAGCTCAACTGGATTCCAGACGAAAAAGTAGCGATTGGCCTTGGGATCTATGAGCTTTCTATTCTCGGCATAGATGGAATCCATGCTGATGGCAATGTCAGTCTCGCCCACTCCAAGGTCTATCATGAACTTGCGCAGGGCCTCTGGCTGAATGCCCCGACAGCGCAAGGCCCGCACCGTTGGCACCCTGGGATCGTCCCAGCCAGTATACTCCCCTGCCTCTATGGCCTTGCGCAGCTTGCTGGTGCTGAAAGATCCGAACTGATGGATCCTGATCCTGCCCCAGTGAATCACCTGCGGATACTTCCAGCCTAGATACTCGTAGAGATACCTCTGTCGGCTACCGCTGTCTGCCAGATCCTTGCCCCTAAGTATGTGAGTCGTGCCAAGCAGATGATCCTCCACAGCCGACTCGAAATCGAGCAGCGGCCAGACACGAAACTTGCTTCCTACCAGTGGATGAGGAGACGAAACGATCCGGAAAGCCGGCCAGTCACGAATGGCCGGATCCTTGTGGCCCATGTCCGTCTTGATCCTCAAAACCGCCTGGCCTTCGGCCAGAGTGCCATCGAGCATCTGCCCCCAGAGCTCTAGGTTCCTCTCCACCGTCTGATCCCTGTGCTCGCATGGCACTCCTCTGTCCTTGTGCTCCTTGAAGACAGACTGAGGACAGCCGCAAACATAAGCCCCGCCCCTCGAGATCAGCTCCTCTACTATCGGGTAGTATAGATCGATCCTCTCGCTCGCCGTTATCACCAAATCGGGCTTGGCATCCAACCATGCGCAGTCCTCCAGATACCAGCCGTAAGCCTCCAGCATTGGCCGCTTCTTCACGGGATCTGTGTCATCGAAGCGTATGATGAACTTGCCGCCGTATTTTTTGACATATTCCGAGTTTACGATGATGCCTCGCGCACTGCCAAGCGTCGGCGGCCCATTTGGGTTGGGCGCAAAGCGCATGACCACGCCTCCACTTGCGCCTTGCAGATCCGGCAGGCCTTTTTCGGGTTCTTTTTTCACAGAGAGCTCCACTAAAAGCTCGGGTGCGATGGCCTCAAGCCTCCTGTGCCACTCATCAGGGCCTGCCTTTTCTACCTCGGCCAGGACCTCTTTTACAAGTGGCGATACCTCCTTGGCCCGTGCTCGAAGCTCAGGATGCTCGCCCATGAGCTTGCCCATGACAGCTCCGGCGTTTGGAGCTGCCTTGTACTTCACCGCGTTCTGAAGCGCATACATCTCAATGAGCTCTCTTGTCTTTTCCATTCTTGGATCTCCCAAAAAACCAATTACCCTACCTTAATTTGATTGTTTTGCATTTATCTTGCCAGCCTTCCGCAGGGCATCGCCGATTATTTTTTTATGATCGAAGGCCAGTGGCGGGAGGCTCTGCGATGGGAAGACCTCTGCAGATCTTGCATCCGACCCAGATACCAGATCTCCTCGACCCTCTGCAAGATATGCGACGGATACCACGTGCCCTCTGGGGTCGCGCCCAGGATCTGAGTAGATGCCCACCAGATCCCTTAAAGCGATGTCAAGGCCAGTCTCCTCTCTGGCCTCCCTTTTCACTGCATCCTCAACCGTCTCGCCCACCTCCACGAAGCCGCCAGGAAGGGCATAGCAGCCCTGATATGGCGGACTGTGCCGCTTTATGAGCACTATCCCTCCGCGAAAGAGTATTATGGCATCCACCGCCAGGAGAGGAGTCATCATTCTCATTCACCACAACCGAAATGCTTATTTACGACTGAAACCGTCGGGACATACGGCAAAGGTCGATTATGGAATGTCCTTCCCTACCCTACATCCAATCGACCTTGGCTACCATTGTTACCACTCCTCTGACCTATGGAATATACCTTTTCCATGCCATGATACATCTCCCAGTCCATCGAAGAGCCTAAAATACATGCTCGTCAATTCAAAGCCAATGCATTTCTATGTATTAAAAGTGGGTGGCAGCCTCATAGCATCCTCAAGAGAGCTGATACGCTCTCTCTTTACGCTGGCCGATGAAGGCTACAGCTTTCTGGTAGTGCCAGGAGGGGGACCCATGGCAGACCTTGTTTGGGATCTCTTCATCCAGCACAAGCTCTCGGAGGAGGCTGCGCATTGGATGGCAATTTTGGCAATGGAGCAGTATGCACACTTTTTGGCAGATGGAACTGGCGCGCGGCTCACAAGATATATCCGACGTCCTCATAGCGAATGTCCTGCAGTCGAGATACTCCTGCCGTATCAGGCTATGCAGGAGGACGACTTTGGGCTTGAGCATAACTGGAGCTACACATCTGACTCAGTGGCGATGCTGGTAGCCTTTAGGCTCGGATCAGCCCTCATCAAGGCCACTGATGTGGACGGGGTCATCTTTGAGGGAGAGGTACAGGAGGAGTTATGTGCAAGCTCTCTGGTGGGAAAAGAGAGCTGCATCGATCAGGGCACCTTGTGTCTTCTGCAGGGATTGTGCAGGGGCGGAAGCATTTGGGTATTGAATGGCACTGACCCACAACAGTTCGTCTCGGCACTGAGAGGCGGCAGAGGGGGAACTATCATAAGATGATCGTGTCATCAACGGCTAAATGCCATTCGTTCTGCGTCCCGTCTGGCTATGGGAAGGTTTATACAGTGAAATACATCAACCAAGAAGGAGATAACATGAAGGAAGAACTGCCAGAGAGATGCATATCATGTGGCATTACGCTGACCGGCGTAGGCGGGACGAAGTTTCCCTGCCCAAGCTGCGGCACCGTGATCGCCAGATGCAACCGATGTAAGAAACAGAGCAACGTTTATACCTGCAAAGCCTGTGGCTTTTCAGGGCCTTGAGGTGGATTATGGGAGACGCTGCAGTAAGAATGAAGATCATGCCGGAGAGCACGGACGTTGATCTGGCCAAGCTCACAGAAGATATCAAGAAAGCAGTACCAACCTTTGCCAGGCTACACGTCATCGAAGAGATGCCCATTGCATTTGGGCTTAAAGCTCTGATAGTAGTAACCATTATGGACGACAAAGGCGGCCACAGTCCGGATGAGATTGAAGCGGCTTTTGCCAAGCTTGTGGGCGTGGAGTCCGTTGAGGTAGAGGAGGTAGGGCTAATTTAAAGCCCCACACCATTTTAAGTCTGATGACAAGGGCTTGTAGATCAGTGGTAGATCGCCGCCTTCGCAAGGCGGAGGCCACGGGTTCGAATCCCGTCAAGTCCATAAACAACTCTTGTCAGATCTTCAATCCCATGCACCTGCCAGTAAAAGCTCTTGGCAGAAGATCCTCTATTGATGCTATCGCAGTGTCCCCTCTCAAATTTACCATGACGACCTGAATCTCTTTGCCAAACTCAATCAAGCTCTGACGGCATATCCCGCAAGGCGAGATTGGCTCCGGAGTATCTCCCACAACAGCTATGGCCTCAAACTCTCGCTCCCCTGATGCGATAGCTTTGGCCACAGCCGCCCTTTCAGCACAGATATCGGCCCCGGACGAGGCGTTCTCCATGTTGCCGGCTGAGTATATCCTGCCGCTCTTGCATAGAAGCGCAGCTCCAACTTTGAACCCTGAGTATGGGGCATAAGCATCATTCATCGCCTCCTTCGCCTGCTCAATGAGTTCATCATAGCCACCGGTGTAAGGCCTGGGACCTGAGCGAAGAGCTCCGAGGTACATGCACTCCTGGGGGGGTATGGTGGGTATCTCGCTTCTCACCTCTCGAATCGGCACGGGTGCATCTCTGATTATTACGGCTGGAATCCCTTCATCTCCTTCGCCCATCACTATTTGAGCGGCTGAAACGAGGTTATCGGCCACTGCCTTGCGTGTGATCTTCAGCTCTCTGCCGAAGAGGTCTTTTTGGCCGCGCGCGTCCTCGACCGCCTCCAGACCTGCACATCCCAGGGCCACGCCCACGCATCCAAGTCGGAGAGGGTGAGTGCGACTGTCTCCGATTATGACGCCGATCTTCTTGCCTTCTGCCATTGCCTTGCGAATCTCCATCGCAGATTTTTGCGCATCGGCGGGAGAGAGAACCACGTGTCCAGGTGGCGCATTGGAGTTATCAATCCCAGCATTTGGATAGAGAAATCCCTTGTTCAGCGTGAGAACGACGCCAGGGATTCCACCAATTATCTCATCTGACTCGCGAAGTATGAGCTCCATCTCGCGCGGATCTTTTTGATACTTGGCTGCTAGGGTACAGGCTAGGTCGCCTGGCGAGATGTCCTCCAGCTTGAATACGCGTCCTTCCGATGTGGCTACAGTGCTCTCCGAAACTACGAGAATGTCTCCATCCTGCAAGCTAAGGCCTGCGGCTGCCATGCCTTTTTTCAGAGCCCCGACCAGATCGTCGCCGACTGCTATGAGATCCGTTTTTATCCCCAAAACTTGCAAGAGACTCACCTGTAGCGCTCAGGGCCATCTATCCGCCCGAGGACATCGTTTATGCAGCTCGCCACCTGCGGGAGGCGGAATGGCTGTCCTCTCAGGTTCTTCACGAGGCCGCTGATCTGAGAGAGGGTGCCAAAGATTAAAACCTCTTTTGGCTGCTCGTCGCAGCGCAGAGCAAGTTTTGGGATGGCTGCGTCACCACCGCGAGCCAGCATCTCCTGCTTTATCACCAGGGCCTCCATGGAGCTCAAACCTTGCACAGAGAGGATCCGAAAGGAGCTTTTCTTTGCCAGGATTCCCATGCCACGCTCATCGACTCCAGTGCGCTTGAAGGTCTCTGCAATGTCCTCGCCCTGCCCCAGGTATCCCAGTACCTCCACATTTATTTCATCGCACTCAGCGCTCGCCGGCCGCCCCCTTATCGCCTGAGCCATGCGAATGGTCTCAAGGCTTGCCGAGACATCATGCGTCCTGACGATGTGAGCTCCAAGGTAGACCGCGACTGCTGTTGCCGCCAGAGTGCCGCCCAGCCTGTCAAAAGGATCTTGCAATTTCAATGTCGCCCCGATAAAGGTCTTGCGGGAGAGCGCCGCAAGATACGGGCGACCGAGAGAGCGCATTCGTCTGTAGCCATCTAAGATCGCCAGATCGTGCTCTGTAGTCTTTTCGGGTATCCATCTGCCGACCCCAGGGTCCAGGGTGATCTTGTGTAGAGATACGCCAGATCGAACTGCAGCCCTCACCCTCTCTCCAAGCAGAGGAATTATCTGGTCGAGCCCCAGTAGGTCGCCAGGCACCCGGTCGGAGGCCATGATGATGAGGGAGCCGTCATAATCGGCAACGGTTTTTGCCATCATAGGATCATGCAGCCCCGAGACATCGTTTATGCAGGCAGCGCCTAAACTTAGCGCCTCGGCTGCTATGCTCGCCCTTTGAGTATCTATGGATACATCGATGCTCAGGTTGTCCAGGATCTGCCTTAATGCCGGAATGAGCCGCTCCCGCTCCTCAGCCTCGTCCACGGTAGGCGATCCTGGTGCGGTAGAGACGGCACCGATATCTATCAGGTCTGCACCCTCGGACTGCATGGCCAGGGCCTTCGAGAGCGCATCGTCCGGGCAGGCCACAGAGCCCTTGTAAAAGGACTCACGGCTCAAGTTGATGACGCCCATCGACCTCACAGGCTGCATGTCTCCTACGGCGACCTTTCCAATAATGCCCTTTATCACAGCTAATGTCTCCGAATATCTATTCCGACAGTCTCAGCATGATGCCTGTCCTTCTTGCTCTCTCTATGGCTCTGTCGAAAAGTATCAAGCCAACGACCAGGTAAAGGCCTGCAAGCGTTGCTCCAAGAACTAAATTGTGCTGTTCGGGGATAAATACCGACCTGTAATATTCCAGAAAATATGTCAGTGGTATGGCTCTGGCTGCAGCCTGCAGCGGCAAGGGCAGCACATCAACAGGATAGTAAATTCCGCTGACGAGCAGGATCAAACCGCTGAGGCTCCACGCAGCCACATCAGCCTTCTGGCCAAAGGTGAGGATGGAGATGCATACGATGATGCCGATGATAGCCGAGACGGCGAATACTCCTGCCAGAAATATGAGCACCGGCAGAAGCCCTCCTGCCAGGAAATTGAAGCCGAAGAGGTAGTGGCTGACGACCACCAGGATGAAGAACACGACGCTTCCCCGGACGATGCCGAATAGCAGTGCCCCGAAGACCAGGTGATAGCTTCGTACAGGCGCGATGAAGGTGTTCTTTATGCTCTTGGACCACATATCAAACAAGAGAACGTAGGCTACATCTATCTGCGCCACCTGAAGGATGGTGAGAGCTATGGCCCCCACCAGCAGAAAGGAGACCATTCCCTCATCGACCTTCAGAAACTTCGTCAACAAGCCGATTGAGAGCAGGCTGATCATGGGCCAGAAGAAGATCTCGAAGATGGTGAAGATGTTCCTCCGGGAGATGATCCAGTTCTTGTAGGCAGAGGCCAGGTATTTATTCAGCTTACCGCGCCAGTTCAAGAAATACGTCCTCCAGATCGGGCTGCATTATGATTATATCCAGAATCCTTGCTTTGGCAAAGTGCTTGACGATCATGTCCAGGTTCTCAGCGCTCCTGTCGATCATCATCTCCACCCTTCCGGGCGCTGAAAAGACGTTTATGACGCCGGGCAACCTCTCAAGCTCCGCGAGGCCGACACTGCCCTCGTACAATACAGTCACCTTCTCGCCCAGGCCGAGCTGGTTCTTCAGGTTCTGGGGCGTGTCCAGGGCCACGATCTCACCCTTGCGCAGGAATGCAATTCTGTCGCAGAGCATCTCTGCCTCGGGCATGTAGTGCGTGGAGAGCACTACGGAGATCTCCTCTTCCTCATGGATTCTCTGGATCAGCTGGCGCGTCTTCATGGAGATGTCGGGATCAAGGCCGGTGGTGGGCTCGTCCAGGAACAGAAGCCTCGGCCGATTGAGCATGGCCTTGGCCAGAGACAGGCGCTGCTTCAAGCCCGTTGAGAGGTCCTCAAACTTCATATCCTGAAAATCTCCAAGCTCAAAGGCATCTATTTGATCTCTTACGGTCTGCGAGAGGGCAGGACCATACAGGCCGTAGAGCATCCCAAAATGGCGTAAATTCTCTTTTACTGTCAGGCTCCATGGAAAGTTGGGCTTAGCAGTGCTGATGTTTATCAATTTACGAATTTCGTCCCGGCCCTTATGCGCATCCAGGCCGAGTATGCGCAGCCTTCCGACCTCCGGGTAGATCAAAGTTGAGAAGATCGATATGAGGGTTGTCTTTCCCGATCCATTCGGCCCGAGGAGACCGAAGATCTCTCCGGTTTCGACCTCCATGGATATGTCCTTTAGCACAGTGGTGGTGGCCCCAAAAAATCTCCGGTAGCTCTTGCAAATCCCCTGTGCCTGTACAGGTTTTTCTCCCATTGCTACCTTCGTCTCCCAAGCCTTCGCATCAGATCTCGCCTTTTTTGGATTACAAAAATGGATGCTATCAATATTCCGAGCATTGGCACCGCAAGGTTCCAGAGAGATCTGCCTGATCTCTTTACGGTTACAGGAAATGAGAGCATGTCTATGCCTTCATCTGAGATGATCTCGCAGCCAAGCTGGTAGTCCTGCCAGCTTGCATTCCCGTCTACTCGCACTGAAAAGCTGGCCACTGCCATGGCTCCAGGCAACAAGTCCCCCAATGCAGATGCTCCTGTATCGTCGTGAAATGGAGGCGTGACTACGAGGCGAGCTGAGCAGTTGTGAAGAGCGTATGAACCATCATTCTCGATTATGGTCATCAGCGTTCTGCGATCCCCTAAAACGAGATCGGACTTCGTTCCCAGGATCCTCAGCGGACTGGGTGTGCCAACGACATACACCCCGATGCTCAGACTTATGTTTTCCGGCTGCAGGAGAGGCGAACTATCCCCATTGCTCACGCTCACATCAGCCTGGCGCAGAAAATCCAGGCGGAGGGGGAGGGCATACCAGCCGCGGGCTTCGTCTCCAACAGAGATGTTGAACTCCAGATCGGCCAGTGAGCCCGATGGCAATGACCCTATGTGCTGCGGCCCCGATCCGACCTTTACCGGACCTGCTCCTTCCAGGACAGCAGTGATGCTGAAAGCATCGATGCTGTGCATCTCCTCGGACATCTCATCGAGAACGTCTTCCTTCGAACCGTTGCCGCTTATCGGCACAAGCTCCTTTAGCCTGCCGTGGTTGGCCAGAGTTATTTGGAGGAGAGAGCCTCCCCGGTAAAGGACTGGATTTGCAACTGAAGCATTGAGATGAGGCTGTCCAATGGCTTTGTAGTGATCGTCTGCAAAAAACATGAGATCATCTGCCAGGCAGGCTGAGCAGAGAAGAAACAGAGTGCAGACGATCCCCAGGAGTTTCATGTTATCTTGGGATTAACTTGCATCCCTTAATTAAGGCTATCTGGTGAGGGCGATGCTCAGGAAGAACACAACTGCTGCTGTCAGGATTATGGTTGCCCCAGAGGGGACGTTCAGCAGATAGGAGACCATCAAGCCTGCTGTCACAAAGACGGCTCCAAGAAGCGCCGACCCGGCCATGATGCCTGTTATGCTCTTCATATGCTGCCTGCTGATGGCTCCAGGAATTGTGAGCAGGGCTATGACCATTATTATTCCTACTATCTTGATCAAGACCACAACGCTGAAGGCAACCATGCAGAGCAAGAGGAGTCGCAATCTTTGCACAGGAAGGCCGATGGCCTCTGCGTAAGCTGGATCGAAGCTCAGGATGAGAAATTCCTTGTAGAGCAGGAATACCAGGATCAGGACGGACAGGGTGAGTGCCAGGATAAGGGAGACGTCGTTCCAGGTCACCGCCAGGATGTTGCCGAAGAGGTAACCATAAAGATCTTTGGCATAGCCCTTGCTCAGGCTCATGAAAATTATTCCGAGAGCCATTCCTGTGGCAAGAAAAACACCGATGGCAGTGTCCTCAGAGACACGCGAGCGAGAGCTGACGGTGCCAATACCCAGGGCGGTTAAAACTGCCGAGGCTATTCCAAAGCCCAAGGGGTCCATGCCCAGGAGATAGCCAAAACCGATCCCTCCAAAGGCAGCATGGGCGATGCCATCGCTTATGAATACAATTTTATTTAATATTACGTATATCCCTATTATGCTACATAGCACCGATGCGACGAGGCCTGCTGCAAGGGCGCTGCGCATGAAGTCGTACTGGAGAAAATCAATTTGAAGCTCAATCATGTCTCCTCAAAACCCGATGGGGCGTGCCATGTGCGATCATCTCCACAGGGCAGCCGTAGGCCTTCTCGATGTCCTCGCGGGCCAGCTCCCCAGAGCCATGGTAATAGAGCCGCTGATTCAAGCAGGCGATTTTTTTCACATGGGTGGAGACTGCTGTGATGTCGTGTGACACCAGCACAATTGCAATGCCCATATCGCGATTAAGGCGAGAGAGAAGATCGTAAAACTCAGTCTGCTGGGCCGAGTCCACTCCGGATGTTGGCTCGTCGAGCAACAGCAGCCTCGGATCTGAAACGAGAGATCGCGCCACAAAGACCCTCTGCTGCTCGCCTCCAGAGAGAGAGCCAATCTCGCGCTCTGCATGGCCGCCCATTCCAACGGCCTCCAAGGCCCGCATTGCAGCATCGCGGTCCTCGCGGCCATAGCGCCGCAGCAGGCCGACACGGCTGTATCTTCCCATGAGAACAACTTCCAGGGCTTTGACTGGAAAGCTCTGATCGAAGAGGGTTTTCTGGGGCATGTAGCCGATCTGGCCGCGCGCATCCTTGGGAGACCTGCCAAATATCAAAACTGTGCCTCGGTCGGGTTTGATGAGGCCAAGCATGACCTTGATGAGCGTGGACTTCCCGCCGCCGTTCGGTCCGATCAGGCCCAGGAAATCGCCCTCCTCAAGATCCAGGTTTATGTCCTCAAGGACTGGGTGTGTCCTGTAGCAGACCCACAGGCCGCGAATTGATACGATATTCATTATACGAGGCTCTCAGCTATCTTTTGCCCGGCATGGCGCATGTTTTCCAGGTAGTTCTCGGCCAGAGGATCCAGATCGATGATGCTGGCATTCATCTCTTTGGCGATCACCTCTGCAGCCTTGGGATTGAACTCCGGCTCAACGAAGACTGAAGTGATGTTATTCTTTCTTGCCAGTTCGATCACCTCTCCAAGGTACTTTGGTCCTGGCTCCTTCTCGTTCTCCATCAGAGGCACCTGGTCGAGGTTGTAGTCGCGGGCGAAGTAGGTCCAGGCTGGGTGATGCACGACGAAGATTTTGCGATGTGCATTGGAGAAGCTCTGATTCAGCTCAGCATCCAGGGATTGCAACTTTTGCACATATTCCTCTTTGTTCTTGAGATAAAAATCTCTGTTGTCCGGGTCGACCTGCACCAGGCCCTGGTAGATGTTCTCCAACTGCACGATTGCGTTGCGCAAGGAGAGCCAGATGTGAGGGTCAGCCTCGCCTCCGCTCTCCCATATGAGGTCTATGCCTTTGGAGGTGTCTACTACTAGCATTTTTTTATTGACCTGCAGCAACCTGTCCATCCAGAACTCAAGGCCCGCCCCATTCATGATGTACAGATCTGCATTTGCCACTGCCCTCATCTGCGAGGGAGTGGGCTCGAATGTGTGGGGCTCGGCTCCAGGAGGGACCAGTACTGTGATGTTGACAAAATCTTTGCCCACTGATTTTATGAGCTCTTTTTGGGGGGCGATGGTCGTCACGACGTTGATCTTGTCGGATGGCAGCTCTTCAGGCGATATACAACCGCAGAGGAGAGCTGCGAGCACAATTACAACCAAGATCGAAAGATCCTTCATATTTTCTTCCTCAGATTCTTGCCGATGTACTTCGAGTGAGTTTTGCCACCTTCCCGCCAGTAACCATACCAATAAGGCCCGTGAGGACAGCCCTTGCAGTTCTTGCCGCATGAGACGCGCTCCAGGCGATAGGTCATTGAGCCAGAATGCCTCTCCTCCACGACCTCACGCTTCGCATCCATGCGGGCGGGCCTGGTTGGCTCTTGCAGGGACGCTTCTTTTTTCAATATAAGCCCTGCCACAAGGTCCCTTATCTCGTAGAGGGCCATCAGATCCTGCTCTTGCAGGCGGTCGTGGATGGATTTGGGCAGCACAGTATTTCTTATGTAATGGAATTAGATAAAGATGTTGACAGGTTACATAAGAGCAAGACAGTACGACGAGACTGCAGAGGCACAAAGTGCCCTCAAAGAAGTATCTTTCCCGTCAGAGTTATGCGAATCTCCTTCGTCTTGCCCGTCGGTGAGATCTCCAGGGCCTTGAGGTCTGCGAGCCTGGCTACCTGGCGGGAGACTGTGCTCTCAGAGATGCCGAGCCGCCTGGCGATCTCACTGATAGTAGTAGGCTGGCTTTCGAGAACGTCGTTGAGTATTCTTTTCTGCTTTTCTTCGAGAACGGCTGCGATATTAGGAAGTTCAATTTCATTGAGGCATCGTTCGATGTCGCTGAAGTTGGTTGCCCGGAAAATCTTCAAAGGATGGGAGAGGCAAGCGATTGTAAAGGCCAGGAAAATCTCTCGCGGCCCGCCTGAGAGGTTTGCAAAGACCTGGCCCTCGGATCCTTCCAGCAAGTCCTTCAAAGAGACGACCATCCCTTCGAAATCCCTGTGATCGACGCGGTGAATCTGCAGATCGATTCTACTGTCGATCTGCCTGGAGAGGTCCCGCACTGCCTGAACTGTCAGCTCTCCGCGCGAGTCTCTCTCCTCTTCGGGGCGGATGAGAACTATTCGGTCGCCACCCTCGATTCCATATTTCACTATCAAGGAGACGATTTGAGATGCATCAAAGCCCGAGAGGGAGATGTAGGTCTTCATTGACCGACATTGAAGATTGTATGCATAAATGCTTTTTCATTGCAGAGGTTTGCATTTAAAAATACATAATTGCAATAAAATGAAATTATTGCAACAATCGACAGGTTTAAGTGGGAGGGAGTATAATCTCTGCTCGATGCCGCAGAAGATCACATTGATCACGAGGCCTCAGATGGAATTTGAGCTTCCTTACAGCGAGGGCTACCAGCTCTACTCGGCGATTCTCAACGTCATGCGCGGTTGCGATGAGGCTGCAAGCAAGCACGCCCACGACTCACCGCTCAGCTCTATGTCGATCAGCACTCTTGAGGGCAAATTTAGGAGAAGTCAGCGGCCTAAATGCAAGGTCGCAGACCCTGCCTGCAGGTACAATTTCCATATTGGGATCACCGATCCCAAAGAGATTGAGATCTTCCGGGCCATCATTCAGCCGCTCGTTCTGCAAGAGCAGGAGATAATCCTTGACAAGGGGGCGCTCAGGGTGGAGGAGGTCGCGAGCAGCACGGAGAGCTTCGAGGAGATGGTGGCCTGGGCAGGGGCGAGAGGGCAGAGCTGCTCTCACGTAGAGTTCGACTTCCGCTCTCCAGCCTGCATTCAGTACAGGAACACCAAGGTCATGGAGATGTTCCCCCACCGAGAAGCGGTCTTCTCCTCGCTCCTGGCCAAGTGGAACGCGGTCTGTCCTGAAGCGCTGAGGATGGCACTTGAGAGGGACGAGATGGCGCGCTACCTGATGGAGGAGCCGCTTTCATACGAGACACACAGCGCTATGGTGAACACTGTGTTTGACAAGACAAAGGGCCATCCCAGGCCAATTCTCAGGCAGGGATTCCAGGGCCGGTGTAGGTACATCTTCGAAAAGAATGCGCCAAAGGACGTGAAGAACGCGATCCTGGCGCTATCCAGGTTTGCAGAGTACAGCGGGGTGGGGAGCGCGGTTGCGCGGGGGTGCGGGGCGGTGAGGGTGACGATGGGGGAGGTAAGGTAATGGTATCAGATGCTTTGCAGGACATGTTCAGAGATCGAGCGCGATTGAGAGATATGAATTCAAAGATGAACAAAAAAGCTCTTGAGGGACCCGAACCTACGATCGGCCTGTTCGAAGAGTACCTCAACGCTGTGGACATTCATCTCGTCGAGAAGGGGATGGCCTTCAAACCGGCAAAGAGCATCGAGTTTGGAAAAACAGATCAGAGCATGCTCAACCACATTCGAAACGGCATTCTCTTTCTCCTCCGTTTCAACGATGCTCTTAAAGAACATAACATAATATCGCTTGATGAGCAGGGCCTCCGGGAGTGCATGGCACTCTTTGCAGTACACGAGCTTCATAAGCTAGAGTTTAAGGAGTGGATGGACGATGAAGAAGCCGTTGAAATGCCCGACTCGATGGAGAACGAGTTCGAGATACCAGAGGTTGCTGTCAAAAGATTCGTTGAAGAGCTGCATCTGAGGGACTTTGCACCAGGCCTGAAGGATGAGGATTACTTATCAGTCGCAGTCGCCCTCCACAAGAGCAGGTTCTCTCGCTCTGGCGCACGCACATCACGCTTCATGGACTTGGAGCCCTTCCTTTATCTCATGGACAGCATGGCGAGCTGCGCGTCTCCGGAGGAGGCAGTCTCAGCACGATCGCTGACGGCGCTTCGTGATGGCTTCCCACAAGACTCGCCCAAGGATCAATTGAACCTGCAGTATCATAGGCTGGACGACGTCAAGGGCATCCTCTCAGGGATGATCAACAAGTCCGTTGCCGATGTGCTCCAGGAACAAGGCTTGATAATGCTCATGGCCTATCAGGATGGCTGCGTCTATCTTGGCAAAGGGATGCAGAGGGCGGCGATCTCTGAGGAGTTTATCGGGAGGGTATATGAGGCCCTGGAGAAGAACATTCAGGGATCGACGCCTGCGCTATCCAGCGCGACATCACTTGTCAGGAAGGTTGACCTGCAAGGAAATATCAACTGCTACAGGCTGAGCGATGAATACTACTTCTTCAGTGGACCAAGGATGATGCTTCGCGCCTACATCGAAAAGGCGCTTACATCTGCTCATACCCAGAAGAAAGCCGAATTGAGCGACGAAATGCGTACAAGCATCAAGCGAGCAATAGATGCAGCCCAAATGGATCATAGTTTATCCGATCATGAGGAGAGGATGCTTGTTGAATACGCAAGAATGGTTAATACTGTTCAAAAGTCATTCATATCTGAGCTAATTAAAAATAAAGGGCAAGCTCTCTCCAAGAGCTGCGAGATCTGGGGTGTGCCCGATGATGTGAAGAAATCCCTCTTGAATGTGACTGATGAGATGGCAAGAGATCTTATGGGTGGAGGGAAATGGGAATACGCCTATGCCATAGCGCAGTGCGTGATGGACCAGGAGCTAGATGGAGTAAAACTAAGGAATCTGTCCCCATCAATAGCCGCAGACCACATCTTTGAGCGGCTTTGGCCAGGAATCACCAGCATCGATGGGTGGAACGACTTCATCTCAGAGAGAACAATCCTTTATCGAAGGGAGCTTATCGAATACCTTCATGACACTCTATCGATAAACGGTACTATTTCCAAGATTGAAGAGTCTGAGCTCAGCGATTCTTACAAAGAGTACCAGAAGGGCGGCAGTGGCGGCAGGTTGTGCAATCTGTGCAACCGTGGGACTATGCAGAGTCAGGATGATATGAAGAAGCCGAAGGCAGTCTCATTTTTAGAGTTCAACTTCAGCAACAGGAGATTCGTGGGAACAACCAAGCCAGATAATATTTATGCTTGTGTGCCCTGCGGCGTAGAGCTTGTCCTCAGGCTGAATGGCTTCAACCTGCCGAGAGGGAGAGCATCTAACGATGAAAAGCTCTACTTCCATTTCATTCCAGACTACTTCTTCACGCCCGAGTCATGGGAGTTAGTGAACACTATCCTTTCAAAATTTTCTGATGAGGCAAGGGTGAGGATGGCTGCGCTCGCTGAGAGGACCTTCGACTCAAAGTACGTCGGTAGCTCTCCAGAGGTCGAGGGCGATGTTGATATCTATAGTTCATGGATCAAGGATTTGGCTGCAAAAGATGAGGATGAGGGCTCCAAAGGCGTGAGCATGGCCCAGTACATGGCCCAAGGATACGATAACGTCATCGGAGATGCCAGCATGATCTTTTACAAGCCCTCGGACAACACCACTGAGTTTCATTTCTTCGGAGTCTACATCGCTCTGGTCATAGCCGCCTACACTGGCATGAGGATCGTGGTCAGCCAGTCACCCATCACGACGATGCGGGGAAGGGACTTCAAGGAGGTCGTGGCGCTGGAATCCGTGAACTCGCACGTGGCTGAGTTTTACGGGAAGTTCATACCGCTCTCCAGGCTGGAGGATACTATAAAGTCGGCGAGCGCTTTGATACGCCTCGGCTATAACACTCGTTCAGACCTGAAGGATTCACTGTTTCCAAAGTATCTAAGGGTTATGAGGGATGAAGCGCTTCCAGGATCGTATCTCTTGAAGATGGTTCAACGGGCTTCGGAGACGGATGGTCACGTAAATTATCTGCTCGATGAAGCACTCTTCCTTGATAAGGCAAAGTTTAGGTGATCAATTATGGAGGAATCGGATAAGATAAGTCATCTTGCGGAGCTTGGTTTTGGGATAGCTCAGCCGAAAGGATACAAGCCTCATTCAGTTGAAAGGCTGTTCAGGGAATCTGTGAAGGCCATTACTGAGCTTAGAGGAGTTGATCTCTCAAAAGGCGACTACAAAGCGACGGTCTCCGGGCGGATCCAGAAAGCCATCGACAGGATGGGTGACGATCAGGCGTTCATCCCTGCTAGAATGGGGCTTGATGCTAAGGCAGACGAGTTCGCCGACTATTTCGTGGAGATGATCCTGAACGGGATATGCGAGGGAAAACCAGGCAGACTCAAGAAGATGTCAAATAACCTTGCGGATGGTTACTATTCTGCAACTTTGAATATACGCCGCAAGTATTGGGAGGAGAGGAATTTGGATAAGATAAGCCAGACTGAGAAGGAGGAGATGAGATGAGCATTGAGGACATTAAAAAGAGACTGTCACAGGGACTTGTAGAGAATCTCATAAACGAGCCTAGCGCGCATTACATTCACATTTTGCTGCTCAGAGAACTCCAGTCAAGCGCAATCTTCACGACAAATGGCCAGGACGCCGATATCACAACCGTCGGAATAAGTGTCGAGGATGGCCTGGTAGATTACTCGCCTGTGATGATGTTCAAGAGAAAGCAGACCGGCAGCGACAGGAGAAAGGGAAAAGAGCTGCAGAGGAACCTCATCAACGTCCAGGATACGATGAACGTGAACGAGATGACTCAGGACTCGCCTGAGTCGATGCTCTACGGGAGCGCTGCAAGCGCTGCAAGAGACGAAGCAATTTCAGTCACCTCCAGGGTCATGTACGACACGGCTTACTCCATAAGGGATTCCAGCGTCCTCATTGAGGAGAAGTTTCAGAACGCTCCGGGAGACGGATTTGCCAAGGGTGCTACAACCGCAATTCGAGAGCCGGATTTCATAATGCCTGGGACCTTGTTCCCATGCGTGGTCACTCTGAGGGATGCGACCTTCGAGGAGCTGATCTTCGTCCTGGGCGTGACTAAGATGAACAAGCGCTATGGTGCAGCGACCTCAAGGATCGGAAGGATGGAGAACCATATCCTGGGAATCTATTACGGACTGGAGGAGGGACCTGCAAATCTGTTCCTCTCTCAGGAGGTGGCACGCCGTCTGGCAGCATTCAATGGTCCAACGACCTCTGAGAACCTGAACAAGGTGCTTTACAGCCCTGTTCTTGACATTGAAAAGGTGAAATCGCTCGTCAAGAAATCCTTCGATGATGAGATCCAAAAGCTTAACATCGAACCACTTGGCGACGACGAGGTTGCGGAGCTGGTGGAGCACATCACGGCAGAGACCATGAAGGAAGCTTTAGAGGTGCAAAAGGATAAAGCATCTGCGTTCTTTCAGAGCGTAAATGGGGAGACAAAGAGCCGGAAAAAGGGGAGCAGGGGAGCATAGGAATGAGTGAGAGCTTCCCGGCAGTGGAATGTTCCATTGAGACTCTGGACCGCACCCTCTACGCATCTAGAGAGGTAGGCGATCTGGTGGATACGGGAGACTACATCCTGAGCACGGCGCTGTATCATGCGTTCGGTTTCGTGGCCGGGAGGTACATAAACTCTGGAAACAGGCCCTTTTATGTAGAAGAGACCTCAGAGCTCTATGAGAAGTTCTACATAACTCCAGCAAAGACTGAGCCTGCTGGAGAATATCTGGACCGTATCCTTGGAGTTTCAGCCTCGAATGGCAGACAGGGGCCTCTGCCAACCTTGGGTGGACATTCCACGAGCCAGTGGAATGCCAGGATCCATCAGTACGCAGTGAAGAACTGGAGTGCCAAAGATCCGAGTTATCCTTACAAGGGGAAGAATCTTCCTCAGTTCGGACGGGAAAGGGTTCTTGATCAGCAGAACCTGCTTACCGCCTTCATCCTGCCTTATGAGGACGATGCAGCATCGCTAGCCTCACGAATTCCAAGATATGTGCGCCTTGGAAAGAAGCGATCGAAGGCTCGAGTGAGGACGAGGATAATAGAAGGCACGATCGAGGAGGGTGAGTATCTCTCTAACCATCCCTTCGGCATCTATGACTATGAAGGTGTGCCATTGGGCGATCTGGTCTCGGTTAAGATGCGGCCTGTGCCTCTGATAGTCCAGGGGCGGTACAAAGGAAGGTTCATACGCTTGCCCCGGGCCAGAGGGCGGGAGGACGTTGTGCTTCCCTACAAACTGGAGTTTCTGAAATCGAAGAGATTTTAAATATTTTATAAAATTTGGATGGCCCTGGACCTTTGTCATCCAGGGCCTGATGAAGGAGGTAGAAACATGGGATTGGAATGGTATTTCCTAGTGTACACCCTGATTGCCGCTTGGGTGTTCATGGATGCAAAGAAGAGAGGAAACAATGCACCGGCATGGGCCATAGCCACGATCGTTGTGGGCGTTCTGGCAGTGCCGTTTTACCTGGCCAGGCGCTACCTGCTCGATGGAGAGGTAAGAGAGGGTGGTTTTTCCTGGAACGTGCTCAGGTATTTCGCACTGTTCTGGACTGTGACCATGGCCATAATTCTGGTCACCAGCATCGGGGCATTATCATCCGGCGCTCCAGCATCTGGTAACGATTATGAAGAGGCCGGCTATGCAATAGGAGCCACTATTGGCATTGGCATGATACTAGGCATATGGTTCATCGGCGCTGTAGGTGCTCTGGTGCTGGGCATGTTTTTGAAGAAGTCAAGCATTGTGGAGAGAGGCCCGACCGGTCCTGACAATCGTCAGCTCGATCGTAAAGCATTGAATTCTTAATGGAACTGACAAAAAGATTGCTTTAGGAGATAGGTTATGAACGTTAAGTGCTGGCTAATCATATTAGCCCTGGCTAGCTTTATCGTATCAACAGCGAACGCCATCAGCGACAGTGATAAGACGAGCCTTAGGATGGCAGGCGAGAGCGTTCTGACCTCCATGCCGGAGATTCTGTACGCAGATGTCAGCTTTGGCTGGGATGATTCAATGGACATTTGGATAGTTCCTACAGTTATCGCAACAGGCGGGTCGCAGGAGGAGATCTCAGAGGACCTGATCAAAATAATCGCCGGCGCCATGGGGGTTTATGTCGGAACCTATCATGAATACAACGATGTCGGTCAGATGGGTTTGACCATCGGGGCTGATAAGACAAAGTCTATAGGGACCGCGTATTGCCTGCCTGAATGGGCTGCAGAGGTGAGATATAACGGCTACACCCCAAATGAAGATGATCTGGGCAACCTGGGATTGAAGATTCTTGGCACACTGAAAGTGAGCTCTTAGAGGTGAGCTTCTTATCTTTCTTTAGCCAAATGGGGAAGCTATGAGGAGATAAGCAATCTATGAAAGATGAAGGCACTGGACATCTCATTGTTGACCTGGATGGTCTGCGATTGGAACAGAAGGACCAGGATTATCTCAAGGGCTTCAAGGCCTTTGAACATCAGATAGAGAGCGATCGTCTGATCAAAGGCAGAGAATCTCTTTTCTTGTTCAACCACAGTCCGACAGGTTCAGGCAAGACAATCTCATGGCTAAAGCCAGCTCTCGATGCCAGGATGAAGGTCATAGCAGTATATCCCACCAACGCCCTGGTGATCGATCAGAAGACGCAGGTGGACAGTACAATAGAGCGATTTGGATATAACCCCTCAGAATATCACGTCCAGGCAGTAACGAGCGATCTCCTGTTGGATGAGAAAAAGCTCTACCCTGATGAGTCAGGGCTCAGAAAGGGCCAGCTTTTGAATCGCATCATACGAAAGGGGCGCGGTCGCGGGTTGGTACTGCTCACTAATCCTGATATTCTCACCCTGGCTCTGAAGGATGCCTACTTCGAGCACAACATCCGCGAGGCGGTCCGGAGCGTGGACATGATAGTAGTGGATGAGTTCCACCTTGCGTCTGTCAAGCAGAGCGACATGCTGCTCTTCATGATGCATGAGATTAGCGATGACAGACGGAGCCATCTCAAGAAGTTCGTATTCCTTAGCGCCACTCCGAACCGTCAGATCGTCGATAGGGCGAAGAAGGTCGGACTGAACGTCGTCGTACTCGACGACAGGAGCGTACCGCTCTCGTGCTCCCAGGGACGCCCTGTTCTGCCTCGATTGAGGCTTGAGGTGAGGAGCGGAGCGATTTACAGGACTTATGAGCTGATCAAAGAGGATCTGGATTACTTCGTCGATCTCTGCAGGCGGCCGCATAAGAACGGGGTGAGTGCCAAGACGGTCTTCATCTTGGATGGGATCTACGAGGTGGACGAGGTATTCAATGCGCTCAAGGACGCCCTTGCAGGCCTGAACATGAGGGTTGAGCGCGTGGACGGGCTTCATCCAGCGACCCCTGAAAAACTGAAGAGCTTCGATGTTCTGGTCTCGAACTCCTCTGTTGAGGTGGGCATCGACTTCAACGTCGACCGCCTTGTCTTCTCAGGCTATTCGAAGAGCAGGTTGCTGCAGAGGATAGGACGCTTGAGAAATAAACCGCAGGAAGAGATCTGCGAGGCGGTCTGTTTTGTGCCAAATGTTCTTTACGATCACCTCAAAGGGATCTCAGCCAAGGTGGGCATCTTGAGGCTAACAAGAAGGGAGCTTGCTGAGCAACTAGATAAGGTGCTGGAATCTGGGCTCGACCTCTCGTCTTACTCTAAGACTTACTCGCCAATGGAAGCTTACCTGTATTTGAAGGCGAGGATCAAGGGCGGAACCTGGAGGGACGAGCTAGGAGAGGAGCATCACGAGAAGGGAATGCCCGAGTCGATTCAGGGTGAGGAGTGGATAAGGACTCTGGCTCTCATCGAGAAGCACTTCCTGGAACAGGAGATCGATGGCCAAATGTACGAGTGGCTTGACAGCGAATCATACCGGCTGGAGGAGGGCCTGCTAAGCTATCGAGGAGACAGGTTCCAGGCCTTGATGTTCGACACAACTGACTGTCAGCTCAAGCTCTATGATCTGATGTATCTTCTCAGGCGTGGGAACGTTGAGTTCATGCCACCCCAGAGATTTGCTCTTCGGCTAAGAGAGGCTTGCAAAGAGGATTACGATGCTACGATGAAGCCGAGGTACGAATCGATGAAGAGGTTCGCAGCGGGCTATTGTTGGTATCATGGAGCTTTGGGTGAGGAGACCCGGAAGGTTTTGTTCAAGGGGGATTCAAATGGGCATTACACAAGGATCATGTTCAGCGCCGCTGACCATACAAGAAAACCGCGCATGGTGGATGGATTCAAAGTAGATACAGATCCCAACATACCGTCGCTATCCAATTTGAACAACACTCTGACAGAGTACAAGATCTTCGCAAGGCTGATAGATATGAGCGGCTCGTATCTCAAAGCAAAGTTCAATTTGGGGGATTTCTTTTATCTCTATCCGTATTCAGGTCAAAGAAGTGTTGCCTTCGGGCACGATGCCCTCTACATCGATTGCCTGATCAAGGAGGAGCATGAGAGAAGGAGATGAGATCGTCAATGTCGGAGACATAAACCAGTACCTTTACTGTGCTAGAAGATTTTACTATATTAATTATTTTGACACCATAGAGATGAATCGCTACCTGAAAGATGGATTGCTCAAGCATCAGAGCCAATCGAGGAGAGGCGGATGGATAAGAGAGCTGTATCTGCGATCTGAAAAGCTCGGCCTTCACGGCAAAATCGATGTTCTAGAGTCGAAGAACATTAAAAGCGTTGGCATCACTCTAACGCCAATAGAACGCAAGCGGGGTTCTTCCTACCATGATAACGACGAGGTTCAGCTCGCCGCCTACTGCATGCTCCTGGAGGACTACCTGGGCGAGCCGGTGAGGATGGGCTACATCTACCTCTTCGGCACAAACGAGCGCTACGCGATTACAATCACCGACTGGCACCGACGGAAGGTAGCGCAGGTGGTCGAGGCCATTCGTAACATGACCATAGACCGCATTCCCGACTTCGCCGATAATCCCAACAAGTGCGAGAAGTGCAGCACCGTTCAGTACTGCATGCCTGAGGAGACGAGAATGCTGGAGAGAGAAGGAAAGGAAGAAAAGGAGCATTAGAGATGAAATACACAAGATCACAGACATACGACAGGCAGTTTCTTTTGGACAACATGATGGGACCAAATGCCATGAAGATGCTGGAGGAGTTGACCGAGCTGCCGGGGATGCTTGAGCTGAAGCCTGGAATGCGGGTCCTGGATCTGGGCTGCGGCAGGGGTCTTACGTCCATCTTTCTCGCCAAAGAGTTTGGCGTGCAGGTGTTTGCAACGGACCTGTGGATTACTGCTAGCGAAAACTTTGCTCGCTTCAAAGAGGCTGGAATAGATCAAAGGATCATACCGATTCATGCCGATGCAGCTGATCTGCCCTATGCAGATGAGTATTTTGATGCCATCATAAGCATCGATGCCTACCACTACTTTGGCAGAGTGGAGGGCTTTGTGGACGAAAAGATTGCGCCGCTATTGAAAAAGGGAGGCAAGCTGGCAATCGTGGTTCCTGGCTTGAAAAAAGACATCCATGACAACATCCCTCCTGAAATGCTCCTGTCATGGAATGCGGAGGCCATTGAGACGCTGCGAAGCCCCGAGTGGTGGAGAAATCTTTTGTCAAAGTCAGAGCGATTGGAGCTTCAAGCGGTTGGGGAGCTGGAAGGCTTTAGAGAATGCTGGAACGACTGGCTGCAGTGCGACAATGAATATGCTATCGGTGACCGGAAAGCCATGGAGGGAGGGGCTGGAAAGTATATGGATCTGGTTTACGTGATTGCAGCCAAAAGGTGACATTAGAGAATGCTAGCAAAGCAGAGGAGCGAGGCGAGAAGTCAATGACCAAAGCCAGCGAGGGCATCTTCGACGACAGCGTTGTTTACGTGACAAAGCAGGGCTCCCAGGTGGGCGTTGATGGCGGGAGGATCACAGTCTACATGAAAGATGAGGGAGAGCTGGCATCATTCCCAATGGGCCAGGTGGACACCATCAACATCTTCGGCAACGTCAACTTCACCACGCCTTTCGTTGCCAGGGCCAATGAGCACGGCATTGTCCTCAACTACTTCACCCAGAATGGCCGCTACCGGGGGAGCTTTGTCCCGGAGAAGAATACAATCGCCGAAGTTCGCCGCCGCCAGTACGCCCTCTCTGAGAGGGAGAGCCTGAGGATAGCGAGGCATATGGTCCGCGGAAAGATCAGAAACTCCCGCACCCTTTTGAACCGCAAGGACGTGCCGGATAACGGGCGACTCTCGGAGCTGGAGGATCTCACCGCCAAGGCCCGCGACCTGGACGAGCTTCGGGGGATGGAGGGCGAGGCGGCGGAGATCTACTTCGGCCTCCTGAACGGATGCCTTGCTGAAGGATGGACCTTTGAGCGGCGCACACGCAGACCGCCGGAGGACCACATAAACGCCCTGCTCTCCTTGACTTACAGCATGATGAAGAACGAGGTTTTGAGCGCCCTGCGTCAGTACAACCTAGATCCATTCCTCGGCATCCTGCACGCCGACCGGCACGGCAGGCCAGCATTGGCGCTTGACCTGCTGGAGGAGTTCCGGCCCATATTCTGCGATGCCTTTGCGCTGCGGCTCATCAACAAGGCAATGCTCAAGCACGAGGACTTCGGAGCCGACAACCACCTTAAGGACTACGCCTTCAGGACTTACCTTGAGAAGTTTGACGACTACATGCAGGAGGAGTTCACGCACCCCAGATTCGAGTACACTGTCTCAAGGCGCAAGGCGGTTAGGATGCAGGCTATCTTGTTGAGAAAAGCCATCACCGGAGAGCTTAAGGAATACTATCCGCTGGAGTTCAAACGATGAGGCTGACTGTCACATACGATATCAGCGATAACCGCACTCGCACTCGCGTTTTCAAGATTCTTGAAAGCTATGGCGCATGGAAACAATACAGCGTCTTCGAACTGGAGATCAGCGATATTCAGCGCCTTGATATGGAAAATGAGATCAAAGAGCAGATTGAAGCGGGTGACAAGGTGCGCATCTACGAGCTTTGCGAGCGCTGCGTGGCGGCAATACGGGACCTTGGGGAGAAGACACCCGAAAAGAAGTCGAATGTGATCTAGTTTTTCATCGATCTTTATAAAGGCTGGGTACGCCAAAGGTTCATTTTTTGGAGGTCGATTTTCGGGCTTTTAGAAAGGATTTTAAGGGAAAAGGGCCATTATTGACCCACCGTTGCAGCGGACTTGAAAACCCGACAGGGATTGAAACTTGCGCCTGGCCTTGACTGGCACCGGGCAGTCCACGGCGTTGCAGCGGACTTGAAAACCCGACAGGGATTGAAACCGCTACCACGTGGAAGGATGAATATGCTAACAGATCTTGTTGCAGCGGACTTGAAAACCCGACAGGGATTGAAACGGCTTCTATTTCGGAAGCCACCAGTCAACTTCTCTTGAGTTGCAGCGGACTTGAAAACCCGACAGGGATTGAAACTGATAAGAAAAAGGGCATGGCCACCGTCCAAGACCTGGTTGCAGCGGACTTGAAAACCCGACAGGGATTGAAACAGATTGACACTCTGAAGCGACTTTTCCCTGCTGAAATGGTTGCAGCGGACTTGAAAACCCGACAGGGATTGAAACATGATGAACGAATCCGGCGCTTCCTCGGCCATCCGGGTTGCAGCGGACTTGAAAACCCGACAGGGATTGAAACCTAATCGATGTCAGCCGCTACGGAATAGGACTTTACGGTTGCAGCGGACTTGAAAACCCGACAGGGATTGAAACTTTAAAAAGAGACTCAATGGAAGTGCCGCCATTCATTTTGTTGCAGCGGACTTGAAAACCCGACAGGGATTGAAACGATATGCTTTATCATCCTAGTGGAAACATGCACATAGAGTTGCAGCGGACTTGAAAACCCGACAGGGATTGAAACTGACAACGGTCGCGAATGGGCTGAATACAGTCAATTCGTTGCAGCGGACTTGAAAACCCGACAGGGATTGAAACTCGGAGAAGTCGTAGCGGGACTGGTTGGCGTATAGGTTGCAGCGGACTTGAAAACCCGACAGGGATTGAAACCAAGGGCTTGTCAGACTTCTGGATCAGCTCCTGGGCGTTGCAGCGGACTTGAAAACCCGACAGGGATTGAAACTGCACTACACCGACGATAGCAATTCCTATACACATTTCGTTGCAGCGGACTTGAAAACCCGACAGGGATTGAAACTAGGATTGTCCGCCAATCGATATCTGTAGCTCTCATCCAGTTGCAGCGGACTTGAAAACCCGACAGGGATTGAAACTGCTGATAGCGATTCTGATTACTGATTTCATCAATTTGTTGCAGCGGACTTGAAAACCCGACAGGGATTGAAACTCTTCATTTTCGCCCAGGCTTGCCACATAGCTTTGAGTTGCAGCGGACTTGAAAACCCGACAGGGATTGAAACAACCAGGCGGAAATGGATGCGAATGAGCTTGTGGAGCAGTTGCAGCGGACTTGAAAACCCGACAGGGATTGAAACTGCTCTGTGCAAATTTGCCTCCTGCAGATTTGCTCTGTTGCAGCGGACTTGAAAACCCGACAGGGATTGAAACATAGTCTATGTCCACTGTCCAGTCATGCCAGGCCTGGAGTTGCAGCGGACTTGAAAACCCGACAGGGATTGAAACCATGGTCCCTGTATCTCACCGAGATGATGGAGCTAGGAGTTTCAGCGGACACCACGCCACAACCTTTTTTTAGTTATTCAACCATTTTAGTTGGTGGATTTTAATTATGGGGATACGTCTCTTTGTAATCTGTGGAATGATGCTGGCCACGCTCTTGATGGGCCCCGTCTCATCCCAGGGGATGGGCGACCAGAAAGGCTACGACTGGATGGGCACGCCCACCATCAGCAGCGATCAGTCAAGTCTGAAGACTCCAGACTATCTCAACCCTTACACAGCAGGCAGGCCGGAGTGGGACCCTTACGGCCCGGGAGCGTCCCCGGTGCTGGCAAGACCTGAGTGGGATCCATATGGTGCTGATGGCATCGCGGGCTATGGAGCCTCGAGCGTGCAAATCGAACCTGCAGACCCTGTATCAGAAGGATTGACCGCCAGGGGAGCAGCAACCACTCTTTCCAATCAGCTTTACATACAGCGCGGCACAGATCTGCTGACTGAGAGCAGCGCACAATTGGGCGAGCAATATGTCCTCTGGGCAAGGGTGGCAGGGAGGGGCAGCTTCCTTCTTTACGACTACAATCATCTGATACTGAATCAGGGATACGTCACACCAGGATGGTACAAAATAACAGGTGTTTATGCTGACTATCTTGGTCAGCACCTCTACCGCGTGGTCTTTGCAGGCTATTCCAGCAACAACCTCACAGTCCTCGTAAATTCAGGTGGTTATCCCACGACCTTGAGCCTGACAGGCCTGGTTGTAGACCAGAACGGCTATGGAATGCCCGGCGTAAAAGTGATCATATCCAATAACGAAGGTGGCAAGTTCACTACAATGACCGGAGCATCGGGCTATTATGCTATCGACGTGGCAACAGGAACGTATCTTGTATTCGCAGAGCTGCCGGGATACGTTTTCGCTCCGACCACAGTACAGGTCTGGTCTGGAATGGTATCGGCTGCAAGGCCAGTTGTGGGGCGCCCAGACGCTACCTAATTCTTTCTGGCAGTGAAAAAGTTTTGGCCAAGGGGTTAAAATAATTTCATCTTGGCGGAACCATGTAGTTCCAGCGCCAAACCTTGAAGCTGATCGCCAATATGCCCAGGAAGATCACCAGCACCAGCAGAGCTTGAAACCCTTGAACGATCTGAATTATGTCCATGCCTACACCTTAACTTAAGAGCCCTCCCTTTTATCTGATAAATGTTTTGGTTTTTAGGTCTCCCAGACTGCCACGACCTTCTCTACGTTGATGTAGTCCCTTCGGCCATTGTACTCCAGAACTATAACCCCGTCTGCACTTCCTACGAGCTTTCCGCGCAGCCGCTCCTCCTCATCGCCGCCGAAGTAGACCTCGATATTCTTGCCGTAGAGATGCTCAGACATGAATTTGTCCAACATACCTTGTCCTCCGGTGGTAATATACATCGTATTAATTGATATAATTTGCGGTGTTTTACAGGAATTCTGCTAAAATAAATCAATATTAAATGGCATAAAGTTCACTTGCGTAATCTATCTTAAACACAGACAATTGCATTTTCATTTTTAAATAAAAATATATTTCCTAGGATTCTTGTAAAGGTTCCACCGGACGGGATATGAGATTGTTGCTTTAAAATTATCAGAGACCGCAAAAATGGTTCTTCGCTACTTCGCTAAATTCTGTTGGGCGAGATCGGGCATAAAATATCTCCTCTGTGGTTCAGTCAGTGCACCACGTTTCAGTGCAGAGCCACAAAGACACAGAGATTTTGCAATTCAAGTTCACCTGATTCAAGTTCACCCATTCTAAATAGAGAGGAGCCACGAAATCACATCGCTTAACTTTCATAACCTCAACCCATTGTGAAAGAGATGCGCCCTGGCAATGGCAGACTTGCCAGAGCGTTTCATCAGTATAGATAACGGCAAAGAGGACTATAATTGGCTGCCGAATACCTTCAAAGGTTTATGCTCATATTTATTAATAAATCTTTTGCTTAGTGTATCATCACATCGTCTCTCATCCCGAACCTTCTTTTGGTGTCGTGGCAAATTGGGTCGTGTACCCGAATCGTTGAAAAGGCACCCTAAAGTGTCCATGAATCCTGATTCGCACCCAAAGCTATGAAAACGAATGCGATCTACTGCAATCTTGATGCGGGCAGAGAAGGCTGACTGGAGTT
>JGI11944J13513_1000458_pt1 | contig 39921 bp, 44 predicted proteins | sample TerdegcoTASludge_FD_13513 | JGI IMG/M metagenome (IMG submission 13513) | reverse complement strand
CTGTGTCTCTGTGGTTCAGTTAGCGAATCACGTTTCAGTACAGAGTCACGAAGACAAGAGAGATTTTGCGATTCAAGTTCACCCATACTAAATAGCGAGGAGCCATCAAAATAGACAGCCAAACGCTTTTTTGGAGGCCAGGGTTTGACGCAGCATCACGGGATGCCTTTACCCTGGATCGCCTCTTGTTTTGGCGTTATCTTTTTTTGGTCCGAGCATAAACCTCATGTGATGAATCTGCAATCTCTGGCGGCCGAGCTTCGCGGGTTTGTGGGAATCACCCGCAAGAAGCAGATAGGCAATCTTCTCCAGTTCTTTCCCATCGACTCCGAGCGCATCATCGCCTCCTTTGGCGAGGATGCCGCAGTGATAGATGACGGCGACGAGGTCCTGCTCCTGGCTGCTGATGGCATCTGGTCCAAGTTGATGCAGGCAGATCCGGAGTGGTCTGGCTACTGCTCAGTCCTGGTCAATGTGCATGACATCGCTGCTATGGGCGGCTGGCCGGTGGCAATGGTGGACGTCCTCTCCGTGGACGACCAGGAGGTTGCCAAAAGAGTCCTGCAGGGCATGAAGAAGGGGATTGAGAGGTTCAATGTGCCCATCATCGGCGGGCATCTGCATCCTGACACGCCCTACAGCGCCCTGGACGTCGCAATCCTCGGCAAAGCGAAAAAGGATGCTGTGATCTTGAGCAGCACCGCGCGGCCAGGCGAGGTGATTGTTGCGGCCGCCGACATGGATGGTGCGCCTCATCCCAGCTTCTCCATCAACTTCGACTCAACCAGCTTCAAAGACCGAAAAACGCTGCTCTTCCAGCTTGGGTCCATGCAGGAGCTTGGCGAGGCAGGCCTTGTCAAAGCAGGAAAAGACATCAGCAACCCCGGACTGCTGGGCACCCTCGCAATGCTGCTGGAGACGAGCGGAGTTGGTGCTGTCGTTGATGTAGACAGAATACCAGTTCCAAAGGGTCTGGACATCGCAAGCTGGCTGAAGATGTATCCAGGGATGGGGTTTGTTGTCAGCACAAAGCCCGAGAATGTCACAAGGGTTTTGGAGGTCTTCCATAGGCGCGGCCTCACTGCGGCGGTGATCGGACGGGTGACGAGTGGGCAGAAGCTCGTCATTCGCTCTGGCGACGAGGAGGCTGATCTCTTCGATTTCGCTGTAGATTGCGTTACAGGAATACGGTAAGGTGGATGTGCTGCATGGACGAGGGTTTTGTGCGATCTATGCAGGAGAAGGCCGTGGCAAGGCACGCTCGCATAGGCATCGGCATCTGGAATTCAGATGCAAAGCTCATAGCTTCGCTTCAATCGGCCACTAAGTATGCCGATCTCCTGCTGGTCGGCGAGCCACGCTGCAAATGCGACCTGGAGTTCGTCCCAACTGATGAGCCCTGGGAGGAGCTTGTCAGGCTCTTGAAGGATGGCGAGATAGAAGGTGCCGTGAGGGGCAACCTGCCAGCAGGCAGGACGATGAAGTGCCTTGCCAGGCAGTTTGACATCAAGGTAAAGCGTCTGGCGCTCCTTGAACTGCCGGGCTGGTCATTCCTGCTAGGACCTGTGGGGATCGATGAGGGCGAGACCGTCTCGGAGAGGCTGGGACTGGCATTGGAGGGAGCTAGGTTCGTGCAGCGATTTGGCATCTCACCAAAGGTCTCTGTGCTCTCGGGCGGCAGGATGGAGGACCTGGGGCGCTGCGAGCGCGTGGATCGCAGCCTTGCTGAGGGCGAGCTGATCGCCGCCAGGGCACGGGAGGCGGGCGTCGATGCAAAACACAGGGGAATTTTGATCGAAGCATGCAGGGGAGACGACATCATCATCGCCCCAGAGGGCGTATCCGGGAACTTGATCTTCAGAACAACGCTGCTGTTGTGCAAAGCTGAGTCATACGGCGCACCAGTGCTGATGGACAGGGTCTTCGTGGACTCCACCAGGGCGCGGGAGAGCTTCGACGGGCCTGTGATGCTGGCAAGCAGCATGGTGGGGATGATGAACAGATGAATTGGAGATCATCATTATCAGAATAATAATATTATAAAGATTAATATTGCTAATAATAACAACCAACCCGCGATAGCGAGCAAAGTGGCTCTCTTTGCCTTCTTTGCCTCCCACCATGTTCGGGGCTCGATTCCCTGAGCTAGGAAGGTTGCAACTCCAGCTAGGTTGATCGAAATCAAATTGGCCAGAAATAGAGACAAAGCCCCAAACGCCAAGGAATAGTTGCCAGCGCCGAGCAGCAAGCCAAAGACGACCAAAGGCGGCATAAGAGCAACTGCCACCGCCACTCCGATAAGCACTGCCGGTGCATAAGATGTAAAGGACAATGCTCCCGCTGCCCCCGAGGCCAATGCCAAGACGATCTCCATCAACCCTACATGGGTCCTTGATGATATCTCCTGCAATGAAGGATCTACGTGCAACAAAAAACCTATAGCAGCAGACAGAATTATGACGATAGCGATCCCTAAGAAGAGGGTTTTGAGGGCACTCTTGAACAGCGGCAGATCTCCCAGAGTTGTCGCCAAAGATAGGGATACATTGGGCGTGAGAAGAGGTGCTATAACCATCGCACCGATTATCACCGCCACATTATCATTCAAGACTCCGATTGCAGCGACGATTGAAGATAGTATTATCATAGAAATATAAATTTTTGTGGTCTTGGCTCCTTCCACAAGATCATTGTGCAGCTCTTCTCTGCTCACCTTCTCCTTATGATTGGCGCTCTCGGAAATTATGGGAGGGAAGGATGCCTCCAATGCGAAGATGTTGATCCGAAAACCATCCACATCGGAGAACGTTTCTTCAAGAAGATCGAGCAGGCTCTGGCTTGCCTCTGCCAAGACCAGTATCCTGATGAGGATGTAATCGGTGGAAAGGCGGGTCTTCAATTCACCCATTATCGAAATCTTCCAGGAGCTTACAGCAGGCTGCATTATGATATCAAGTACTTCGCTTCTGCCGCTTACAATCTCTTCTACTGCCTGCAGCTTAACCTTTGGTAGGCTGATCTCTATCAAACGAAGGGCCATGTTATCCAATCTTTTGACTAACATTGCCATTTCGTTTTATTTAAACGATTCCTCGCTATTCGGTATGGTCGAGCTTGAATCGCAAAATTTCTGCGTCTTCGGGACTCCGTACTGAAATGTGATGCGCTAACTCAACCGCAGAGACACGAAGGCACAGAGGAGATATTTCATGCCCGATCTCACCCACACAATTTAGCGAAGAGCCATATTTTTTTGTGGAACTCTATGAACCTCCAATTTTGAGAAGGCTCATCTCTTTTTCATAATAGTATAAACTACTATTGAAGTTGTCTTTAGCACTCAAAGCATAACTAATTTCATTGGTCTCATAGAATTTAGCCATATCCCAGAGATATTCTCGCAGATATTCCAGCGCACGAATCGTATCATTATGGTAATCTGCATACTCTATAGGTAGCTTGGCGACCTCAAGCGTTTCCAGCGTGTGAGAGGCCAATATGAAGAGAGATGTAGTAGCAACCATAGCATCATTGCTACTGATATTTTTTTTAACGAACTCATCCAGAATATATGAAGAGCTGCTCAGGTCCTCGTCGTATTGGGTCAAAGCTTGAATTAGAATGATCCTGTAGATTGAGCTGTTGTTACTTTCACTTGACCCTTCGGCCTGACCCACAATGCCAATTAACGCAGCTAATAACAAGAACGTATATAAATAGCCGGACATGCATCTATCTCTTTTGTTCCTAATTTGGCCAATGATAACTCAGATCTACAACTTGAACTGGTTGAAACCATTGCTCACGATTACAGATCCCTCGATATCGAATTCAACTACACTACGCTATATAATTTGGCACAATCATATATATTTCTTTTGACGAGGATTCCTAAGTGTGGAGTCCTAAGAGTCTTCCTATTTCAGACGAGCCTTCCTATTTACCTGTGTTTGAGAGGCAGTTCTCGGAGTTTGGCACACTACCACAGACGACGTCCGAATCCTTTTGTATGGCTCTCATTTTCAGTCATTCTTCGATAGCTGCTCACGTACTTGCTTGACTGAAGAGCATAGTTTACAGCCACCGAGAGGAGGTGCTGACACATCCCTTTTGCTGATCCTGATTCCTTGATAAATTTCAGCTATCCTGGTATGTGGTAGCCTTACAAACCTTTTTATATGCGGGGTTCGTCTAAGGAGGCGGAATGTCCGAGACCAGCATATATGTTGTGAAGACCACTGCCAACCAGGAGCGATCGGTGGCCAACATGATCGCCCAGATTGCACGCAAGGAAAAGTATGATATAAGGGCACTGCTGGTACCAGATGTGCTGAAGGGCTATGTACTCGTGGAGTCTCCAGCTCCTGAGATCGTAGACCAGGCAATTCAAGGAATACCCCACGCACGATCTGTGATAAAAGGGGCCTCGAACATAGAAGAGGTTGAACACTTTCTCACACCAAAGCCCGCAGTAATCGGGATTAACGAAGGCGCCATTGTTGAGCTCATATCTGGGCCGTTCAAGGGGGAGAAAGCCAGGGTCAAACGCGTGGACGTTGCAAAAGAAGAGATAACTGTAGAGCTCTTTGAAGCGATGGTGCCCATTCCCATCACCGTGCGGGGAGACCACGTGCGCGTGCTCAGTAAAGATGAAACTTAGAGGTGATTTGATTTGGCTAATGTTGTTGAAGCATTGGTTCCTGGCGGAAAGGCCAGTGCAGGACCGCCTTTGGGCCCGGCCCTTGGACCTCTGGGCGTAAATGTTGCCCAGGTAGTTGCCAAGATCAATGAGCAGACGAAAGATTTGAATGGAATGCAGGTTCCGGTCAAGATCCTGGTGAAGTCCAGAACGGAGTTCGAGATCGAGGTTGGAACGCCACCCACATCGGCCTTGATAATAAAGGAGATGGGCTTGGAGAAGGGCACTGGCGACAAGTCCGCAGTCGGAAACCTGACCATGGAGCAAGTCCTGAAGATCGCAAACATCAAGAGGAGAGGGCTTCTCTCCAAGAGCCTAAAGAACGCAGCCCGAGAGGTCATTGGGACTGCGGGATCCGTGGGCGCGACCATCGATGGCATGCCCAGCAAAGAGGCCCAAATGGCAGTTGCCAGCGGCAAGTACGATGAGATGCTAGAAGAGAAGGCTTAAATACAACATTATACTCTAAAACTTGATTCTCTTTTTTGAGAACCGTAGGAGACCTAAAGGACGTCGATAGACTACGGAGGATTGAAATGGAATTAGAAGAAGCCATCAAGCAGGCTATAACTGAGGCACCTGCCAGGAAGTTCAGCGAGAGCGTGGACCTGGCCATCAACCTCCACAACATCGACCTCACAATACCCGGGAACAGGGTCGATGTAGAGGTTATCCTTCCACACGGCCTTGGCAAACCTACCAAGGTTGCTGTATTCGCTGCTGGAGAGACTGCCTTGCGAGCCAAGAGCGCTGGCGCAGATCGGATCTTGTCCGGTGATGATATCAAGGAGCTTGGCACAGACAAGAGAGCAGCGCGCAAATTGGCAGATGAGTACAAGTTCTTCATAGCAGAGACTCAGTTCATGCCAATCATCGGTAAGAGCCTGGGCTCTATCTTGGGCAAGAGGGGCAAGATGCCCACGCCCTTGCCGCCAACGCAAGATATTACCCCACAAGTGCAGAGGCTCAAGAATATGATCAGGATCAGGTCCAGGGACAGGCCGACCTTTCACCTGACAGTAGGGAATCGGAATATGAATACAAAAGAGCTGGCCGAGAACATCGATGCGGTCCTCACCAAGCTTGAACAGACCTTAAAGGATGGTCGGCATAACCTGAAGTCCGTTTATGTCAAGACCACCATGGGCCCTTCCATAAGGGTGATCTGAAATGGCAGGAGTAGTTCGTCGAACTGCCCACTTGCCCGAATGGAAGGTCAAGGATGTGCAAGAGCTGATCGAGAAGATCAGCAAAAGCAGAGTGATCGGAGTAGTAGGACTGCGAGAGATTCCGGCCAGCAATCTTCAACAGATGCGCGGAGACCTCAGGGGCAATGTAGAGATAAGGATGGTGCGAAATACCATCGCGCGCCGCGCCCTTGAGGCATCCGACCCAAAGATAAGGCCGCTGGCAGATTACATCGAGGATCAGACGGCACTTATCTTTTGCGATGAGAATCCTTTCAGGCTCAGCAGCATGCTGGAGAAGGGCAAGAAGCCGATGCCAATTAAGCCTGGCGCAAAAGCGCCCAAAGACATCGTGGTCGAGGCAGGAGAGACGTCTTTCTCGCCCGGGCCAATGGTCGGAAAGCTCCAGGCGGCTGGGATTCCTGCCGCCATAAAAGGCGGGAAGGTGGTCATAAACCAAAGGATCACCCTGGCCAAAGAGGGAGACGTCGTCTCTGCCAAGACCGCGGAGATTTTGAAGACGATGGAGATCTTTCCCAAGCTGGTTGGCCTTGACCTCAGGGCAGTCTATGAGGGCGGCCTGATCTTCAAGTCCAAGGATCTGTGCATTGATGTTGGGGCTCAGATCTCCGAACTTAGCCTCGCTTCAGCCAAGGCGTTCAGCTTTGCCGTGGAGATCGGCTATGCTACGCCCGAGACGGTCGGACCCATGCTGCAGAAGGCCCAGAGCAAGGCGATCGGACTTGTCATGGAGGCGGGAATACCCGTGCCCAGTCAGATGGAGCTGATTTTGGCCAAGGCTGCTTCAAATGCCAAAGCCATTGCGAGCTTGACCAGTGGAGAGATGGCACCATCAGCAGCTGCTGGCGCAGCTGCACCAGTAGAAGAGGAAGAGGAGAAGAAGGATGAAGGAGACGCCGCAGCAGGACTCGGCGCTCTATTTGGTTGATTTGGATTAAATATTGAGGTCGATTCAAATGGAATATGTATACGCTGCATTACTGCTTCACAGCGCAGGAAAAGATGTCAAAGAGGATGGAATTAAGAAGGTAGTCGAGGCTGCTGGCGTTGCAGCCGATGATGTGAGGATCAAGGCCCTAGTGGCTGCGCTGGAAGGCGTGGACATTGCCAAGGTCCTATCCCAAGCTGCAGCCATGCCCGTAGCCGCTGCAGCTCCCGCTGCTGCTGCAGCAGCAGCTGCGCCTGCCGCAAAGGAAGAGAAGAAAGAAGAGAAGAAGGAAGAGGCCGAGGAGAGCGGAGTCGAGGGCCTGGGCGCCCTGTTCGGCTGAGTCGCTCAGCTCTTTCTCCTTTTTATAGTCTCCACTTTTTTAATAGTTTACTTTTTTTATAGTCTCTCCAGCTTCTCAATGCCGACCTTTTTGACACTTGGCTTCCAGATATTCGACGGCATCCATCCTGGGGCGTTGGAGGGCTTGGGAACCTGCTTGCGCTCGCCTCTGAAGACATGCACCTTCTTGGTGCCTCGCTCACGGAGCCTGATATCTGTGAAACCGCGATTTGCGGCCTTTAGTGCCGCTTGCCTGGGCTGCTTTCCGCAAAAAACTCCTATCTCATTTCCATTCTTATCCCTTAATGCGAAATTTCTCTTTTCTGCCATGTTTTATACCCCACTAAACCTACATGCTGCGTACAATATGCATCGATGCACCTCTATATATCATATGCACTTATATTAATCTTTTGTTTGATTTAAGAATATGTAACAGTTGAGGATCCAGAAGGATTGGATTTTTATTCATGCGGGAGCTCTTAACAATTTATGGCCTGGGTTGTATGGTTCACGGGACTTCCTGGATGCGGCAAGACAACAATTGCGCAGCGAGTGAAGGCGATATTGTCTGAAAAAGGGACGAGTGCAAAAATCCTCCAGCTTGACGAGATACGAAGGGCGATAACGCCCCAGCCCAGATACACAGATGAGGAGAGGGAGATCGTTTACGCGAGCCTGGCTTACATGGCCAAGCTGCTTGCAGAAGAGGGTGTAAATGTGATAGTCGATGCCACTGCGAACAGACGCCGCTATCGCGACTTTGCCCGCGGCCTGATCAAAAATTTCGGGGAGGTATTTATACAGGCGCCATTGGAGGTCTGCATGGAGCGCGAAGCTAGGCGAAATGCAGAATTTTCGCCCAAGAATATCTACAAGAAGGCAGCAAGGGAGAGGGCAGCAGTTCCAGGAGTCAATGTAGCCTATGAGGAGCCGCACTCTCCTGAAATCCAGGTCGATTCGGTGCAGCAAAGTCCCGAAGAGAGCGCCCAGTTTATCGCAGCAAGGATCTTGGATCTATTCGGCTCGAAGAATTGAATGGATGCTAATATTCGCACTGCTGCGGTTGACAATAGTATAAATCCTAGAAAGCTTAAAATATGGTCACAAAGACTCCAATTCAGGAAGTGAAGATGCTTGAAGTCCAATGCTGGCTTTGTAGGATTTGATGGAACAGAGAATAAAAGAACAATCCTCGCGCTGCAGCAGGTCAAGAAGGCAGCGGGGATAGGTGGCGATCTGAATGTGCTGCTCAGGCGTCCTCACGGCCGGGCCAGATCCATCGTGGCCAAGTTCAACCGCATGTTCGGCGTAAAGGCATTCGTCAGCGACGAGGCAGATAAAGAGAAATGGGAGAAGGCAGGGGTCAAGATCGAGGGCGGCTACGACGACTTCTTCAAGGCATCAGATTTCCTGATGGTAGGAACTCCGGGGGACGAGGAGCTGCCCTATGTCGAGGCAGGACTGGCCCATGGATGCTTTGTCTCCCTCATGGGCGGCGCCGATAGGCCCCAGCTGCTCAAGGGACTGGAGGAGAGCGGGAAGGTCAAGATCGGCGATGAACTTGTGGCAGACTTTGCGCGCGAGTTCTTCTTCGGCCTGGAGAATTACGATATGTTCCTCAAGGCCAAGCCAAGGCTGGTGCAGTGCACGAGCTGCAATACCACAGGCCTGTCCCGTCTGGCTCTTGCCGCAAGGCCACTTGGTTTGGCTGCCATTCTCGGCAACATCGACCGCAGACATGGCGATCCTCATACAGTCGTCAGGGCTTCGCCCAGCGCCATTCAGTTTGGAAAAGGTGCTGGCCACCAGGGCAAAGATGCGGGAACTGTATTCGAGGAGGTGAACTTCGTAATTCGTGCCAGCAAAGTTCCCACAACAGTGCCACACACCAACTTCCTGAACCTGATCTTCAAGGGAGATGTCTCTGCAGCGGATCTGGTCGAGCAGTTCGCCAAGACCCGCGAGGTCGTCGTCATGCCCTATCAGGATGAGGGCAAGAAGCATGAATGGACGAGCGAGATTTTAGAAGCCTTCCTCTCAGGCGTCGAGCGGCCCATCAGCCCCGAGATCTTCGAGCTGATAGTCTCTGATGCCATCATACCCTTCAAGCTTGGAGAGTACACAATCTTGCAGACGGTATCTATGGTGGAGCAGATGTCCATAGCTGTGCCAAATCACGTCGAGTCCTATTTGCTCTCCTGTGGCTATCCTGCTGCGGATATTCACGCCTTCGTGGATAAGACACTGGGAATCATGCACGGCATCTGGCCGGACAGATTGAGCTGCTAGGGCACCAATTCGATCCAATGCCCGTGGAAATCCCAGGCCAACTCAAGGGCGGAAAGGTCAGGCTGGGCTCCGAGGCCCTGCCCGATCTTCACGAACAGGGCTACTTCGGCAGGCACAAAGGTCAATGCCTGGAGCTCTCGCTGGTAGAAGCAGCCTATCTTCTCGATCGATCCAGGATCACTGTTTCATCTGAGGGAGAGGAGCTGGATTTCAAGGCCTTCTTTCAGCTGGCTTCATCCCTTGAGAAGGGCTTCGAGTTCAGGTATGTTGTTTACAAAGATCTGCGCGAGCGGGGCTATTATGTCCAGCCTGGAAGGCCGGATTTCCGCGTCTATCCTCGAGGAGGGCATCCTGGAAAATCGCCCGCAGAGTTTTACGTCCTGGTCATATCTGAGCGCATGCCGCTTCCGCTAAAAGAGATCCTCGAGCCCGTAAGAGTTGCGGGCCAGATGAGAAAAAGGCTGATGATGGCAATAGTCGATGAAGAGAGCGATATAACTTATTATGAGGCCAAAGAGAAGGATGTGTCAGGCAGCATGGGTAACGACGAGTCGGGCGGCATGGCCACGCTTCTGGAGGATCGAGTGGTGCTCTGGGATGCCGATGCATCGCTGAGGCTTCACGAGCACGGGTTTTATGGCAAACCAGTGGGAGAGAGGCTACAGCTCTCGCTGGTCGAATCTGCATACCTGTTGGAGAGGGGTCTAGTTCAACTGGTCGATCGTTCCGGCGCTTCAATCGATCTGCAGGGTTTTATGGCCAGGGCGCGCCAGATCGAGGATGGCTTCGACTTGAAATACAGCGTCTACAAGGATCTGCGCGACAGAAAGCTGGTGGTGAAGACTGGCTTCAAATTCGGGACGCATTTCAGGGTTTACAAGCATGTGGCTGGCCTGCAGAAGGTCCCTCACTCCGAGTATCTCGTGCACACTGTTCCTGATGATCACATCTTTCTCCCGCCCGTGCTCTCCAGGGCTGTGCGCCTAGCCCATTCGGTGAGAAAGCAGATGTTGTTTGCCTATCCTGATGAGAATGTGCGGTACCTCGAGATAAGAAGGCTAAAGCCATAACCTCTTAGCTCAACCGCCCGTCTCCAGGTTTTCGTCCTGCATCTTGGCCTTATCCATCATCTCTTGCTGGGCTTTGAACCTCTCCTGAATCTGCTCAAGGGTCATGCCCTCAAGCTCTTTGCGCTCAGGCACCCTTTCAATGGGCTCCAAGGTATCCAGCCGGTAATAAAGCCCTGTGCTGTCCAAAAGAGCCCACTTCTCTCCGTCGTCCTCCTCTTTTAGCACCTTCACAGTGCCGATGGTGCCCGTTCCCTTGTACCTTACAAGGCTATCCTCTCTTATCTCTGCCATCGCGAGCCTCACCCAAAGTTAAAGCTTCTCTATGATCGTCTCGCCCTTCTCCGCGTCAAAGCCCTTTACGTTTGCGCCCCCAGGCTCGGCCAGCACTTCTATGTCCTGAAACTCCTCTGGTCCACAGAGCACGTCCTGCTCGGGATGAGTTCCAGGCGAGATCTTGCAGCTCAGACGCGTTCGTGCGCCGATGGAGACCACAGTCTTGAGTCGGGACGACGCTGGATGGCCTTTGGGCAATACTATGAGCGGCGCTCCCAGCTCCCGGATCTGATAAAGAGTGCATCTGAGGCCGCGCCGGACCTTGTCTCCAGTCCCAAACGATGAGGCGACCATCAGGTCATCAGGCTCTGTGAAGAGCACAAGCTCCTCTCGATCGGTCTCCAAATAGAAGGATTTTCCTGCAGCCTTTGCCAGGGCTAAAGTGCCACTATGGCCGCAGAGAACAGCAACCTCGTCCTCTTTTAACGAAATATGCATTGGCTTATGCCGGCTTGACATTCCTCGAGCTGCAGGATGGACACCTGGGCTTGCTGCCCATGCCCTTGAATTTATTATTGCAGTCCAGGCATTCATAGTCCTTTGCAGCTAAGGCCTCGATATTTCCTATGTCCGGACCGCCACCAACCGTACACATGATCTCTTCACCTGTTATCTATGTATAGCCTATCTCACTATTTAAACCAGGCGGAAGCAATCGATGCTATCCCAGGTCCTCGAATCATCTCCTGATCTCCTTCACCTTCTGGAAGATCTGCTTCAGGGTATCCTCGTTGCTCTGCGTAAACGGGAAAGGCGAGCTGGTGAACGGCTGGAAGTAGACAGGCACATCGTCCAGGCGATAGAATGTCCCGTCGCATTCCATGGCATCGATGACCCCGGGCAAAACGACATCTGAGAGCATTGTCGTGGGGCCTGGCGCTATATCGATACAGGCCACTGGAATCTCTGATAGGTATTCGGCGCAAGCTGCTGGAAAGTGCGAGACCAGATCGGCTGAGACTATCAGGGCGGCATCCACATCCTTTTCCCGCAACACATCCACAGCCGTGTACTCTCCAGGGTTATAGCGAGGATAGCCTCGTGAGAAGTCCAGGCCGAATGGGAATCCGTAGAGATAGGAGGCGATCTGGTTGAAGCCCGCAACATTGCAATGGCCACGAAGAGCGCCGATCACAAACTTCGTGTGGCAATTGAGCTCCTTGACCAAATTGAAGGCAGCTTCAGCGTTTCGGTGCTTGCCGTATGATGACGCAATGCCAAGTCCCACATAAATGGCTCCGTAGTTGCAGCCCAACATCATCTCAAGCATTGCCTCCATCTCGGCGATAGAGACCCCTGTGGTCCCTTCTACAGACGGATGGGGCCTCTTGCCGTGCAGGAGAGTGAGCAGAGCGGATATAAGCTCATAATCTGTGTTAGGCTTGAGCTGTATGTGCAGGTCTGAGTTCTCCGCTGTGATGCTCTTTCTTGGATCGACTGTGATGACAGTTCGGTCGAATCTTCCACGCCTCGTCCAGTATCCGCGCGGATAAACCGCGTAGCGTGACATGTGTCTTGGCATGGACTCAAGAGGATTTGAGCCCCAGTATACCGTCAGGTCCGCCCTTGACTTGCTCTGCCCAGCTGTTGCGCCCACGCGCCCCGCTTCCTGGATGCCCATGGCTGTAGGACCATGGCAGACTGTGGAGTTGGAGTCCACTATGCCTCCCAGGAACTCGCCCAGATGAAGGCCGACCTCCATTGCCTCGCAGGAGGTCTCGCTGCCCATGAAGATCAAAGGACGCTTGGCCCCGGCAAGGATCTCTGCAGTCCTCGAGATCGCTTCAATCCATGTCGCTTCCAGGAAGCCTTTGCCATTCTGTATCTGTGGCTCTCTGATTCTATGAGGGCCGACTATCTCCTGAAACTTTGCATTGCCCATCTTGCAGGCGTTCTTGACTGTGATCTCTCCATTTCCAAGCGTCACCTGTATGTCATCGCAAGAAGCACCACAGACAGGGCAAATTATGTTCTTGGCTGCCATTAATTCCCCCTCCCGTAAAGCTTATCGACCAGGTCGCATGCATCCAAAACTCGATCGTCCGTTGGTTCTATTCTAACTGGGGAGCCTTTGTAAAGTGGCGAGCCTGTGGAGAAGGTCTCCGGGTCCACCACTACATTCGACCAGATCGCTCTCGGCATGAAGACATGACCTGGCTTCAAGGCATCAGACGAAGAGGCGTAGACCACTACGCTGTGCAGTCCGTTCCTGGAGGTTACCTTGACCTTCTGCGGGCAGCCAAGCCTGCGAAAGTCTTCGGGGTTCATCTGGCAGGTGGCACATTCCTGCGTGTAGTCTTCAGTCAGCTTGCAGCCGCCCTTTGCCAGCCTGCCCTCTTCGATAGTGCTGCCCGTGTTGAGCAAAAACTCCTCTGTCATATGCTCTAGCCCTCTCTCCAGTAGAGCAATCCCTTGGGATTTCTATGAATGGCAAAGTCTCCTGAGAATTTGACAAACCTTCCTTCGATCTGGAGATCGCCGAGCTTCAAACTCTCCTCACGACCAACCTCCACGAAGCCTGGCAGGAACTGCCGGATCGACCCCATGATCGCCACCGTCCCTCCCGTCATCTCAGCGCCCAAACCCCTCAACGCATCGCCTCTGATCAGAATGAGTCCGCCGTTCTGGCGAATGGCACAGAAGTTCTCGACGCTGCCACCTACCACGATCTGTCCACCAGCCATGCCTCCGCCAACTTGACTTTTTGCGTTCCCTTCGATCAAGATCCGTCCACCGGTCATGCCTCTCCAGCTTCCTCGGTATGCAGAGCCCACATGATCCCCCGCGTTCCCGTAAATTTGCAGCAAGCCTCCCTTCATCTCCATGCCCGCCCAGGAGAGAGCATCCCCATGAACGCTGATGCTGCCGCCAGCCATCTCAGCACCCACATGCATCCCAGCTGAACCGCGAATCTCGATCCTTCCTGATCTCATGCCCTTGCCAATGTACTTGACCCTTGGCACATCGCCGTCGATCACTATCGTCGTCTCCTCGCTCGATCCGTCTCCCGTGGTCTCAACATCGAAGAAGTCGCCGAGAGGGAGCACTTCTGAACCCTGCCAGACCTGCAGCCTCTCGATCTCATCCTTCTTCTTCGCAGCAAGCATTTCGGGTCGGATGACTTCGGCCTCGACTGTGATCCCAATCTCTCCTTTTGGCTTGAGAACAATTTCTGCCATCCTCTTACCTCCTCGCCACAGCCTCCTGTGACTTGTTGACAGGGATCGGCACGGGATTCTTCAGGTATTTATCCGGCACGGGATAGTTGGAGAAGCCCACTGTGTAATACTTGAACCATTCCTTCACATCTGCGAGCATCTCCTTCTCCATTGCATCGTCGACATAAGGTCTGCAGTAATACCTTCGACCCTCGGGGACCGCCACAACCTCTCCTCGCCTTGCCACTATCTGGCCATCTTTTATGGTGTACTCGGGGCGCGCAAGCTTCTGTCTCAGCCTCTCGGGGTCATTTACGTTGAGCCTCGTCGGGTCTAAATCATAAACAGTCACATCGCCGTCGGCTCCGATGCCAAGGTGGCCTTTCCTGTGGGCCATGCCTATGGTCCGTGCCGGATTGGCGCGGGTGAGGACTGCGATCTCGTATAAACTGAGCTCGCGGTCGACTCCGCCGAGGCTTGATCGATCGTAGGCCCACTTGTGGGACTCCTTGGCAGTATCATCCCTGGCCTTCTTGGACATGAGCCATGTGATCACTTGAGGATACTGGGTGAATATGCCGCCATTGGGGTGATCTGTTGTCATGATGGTCTTCCACGGGTCCTTGATCAGAAGCAATACCTCCAATCCAATCGCCCACTGGACGCTATGGACGGGGCTGCTCTTGGAGTAAACCAATGAGAGGATGCCTGAGCCGCACTCCAATTCAACATCGCAGTTCGACCACTTTTGGCCTGTCAGCATGTAGAGATCATGTTGCGCCGGACCGTCGCCTGTCATCGTCGTGGCCGGGCCGAAGGGAACTGAACCGCTGTCGATTACCACGTTGTCCACGCCGTTGATGTAGTCTGCAAGGCCTGAGGCACCAGAGCAGAAGTCTCTCCAGGATGTTCCGCCATAGGCGCTGAACTGAGCGTGAGCAAGATAGATTGTCTGCCTCCTCCTGGCGCTCTCTTTGGTCTGCGCCCATTCCAGATCGGTCTTGCTCTTCGGATCAAGACCTGAGGGGATCATCAGAGAGTCTCTGGCGACCTCCCAGTTGCCAGGGTGGCCCAAGTTATTGGCATGCAGGTGCAAGGACATGGGCAGGCCAAGCATCTCATTTACCTCAGCCAGGCCTCTTATGATCTCGCGTGGAGTGATCTCAAAATGTATGTTAGGCTCATCCAGGCTATGCACATTCTTGGCCCAGCCCCAGTTCTCAACGCCCGCTGGATTGACGCATTTGATGCCATAGGCCTTGTGGGTTCTCATCATCCATGCCACATATGCCGCCGCCTTCACCAGGTCGCCCTCTTTTAAATAGCGCATGACGAACCAGTTGTTGCCAAATACCATGTAAGCGCCCATATCCAGGATGGGCGTTGAGCGCATCTCCTCGTGTGTGTGGCGGGCTTCCAGTGGCGGCATGGCAGCCTCAAAGACGGTGGTATAGCCCATGGCTGCGTAGTCGTAGCCCTGCTTGTAGACGGATGGAACTGTGTAGCCGCTGCCAGAGTGCGTGATGTCCGTCTTGAGCCTCACTGATCTGTAGTGGTCCTCAGGGCGCATGAGCCGTCCTGCATTGACCTTTGACCCTGCCACGTGCGAGTGGGAGTCCACGCCTCCTGGCATGACAGCCTTGCCTGAAGCATCGATGACTTTGGCGTCCCTGCTCTCAGCGCCTGTCAGGCCGACGGCCACCTTTCCGTCCTTTATGAAAACATCTAGGACCTCAGCGTCGATCCCATTCAGAGGATCGAAGACATAGCCGTTCTTGATGATGGTAGCAGCCATCCTAGGCCACCTCCCGTCTCACAAGCCATATGGCATCTGCAGGGCAGATCATGCTGCACGTGGCGCATGATCCGCAAACCTCCTGGTTTACGACCCTAACAGCGCCGTTTAGAACCTCCAATAGGGGCTTCTCGTCCAGATCATTGAGATGGCCTGCAGCCAGGTAGGGATCGGACAGCGCATTCACTGGGCACGCAATGACGCAGTTTCCGCAGCCAAGGCATGCCTCCTCATCCGTCCTCAGGACGGACGTCAGAGTGGGCAGCGGCGCAGCTTGAGAGAGCTTCTTTTCGAAGGCCTTCTTGCCCTTCATCTCTGGAACTATGGCAGTCTTGCGAACCGTGATGGCTCGCACAGGGCAGGCCTGGGCACATGCACCACAGTAGATGCAGGCCTCCTTTCGGTGCGTCACCTTCTCCACGATCTCGCCGATCTTCCAGTCTCGATTGAAGAGCGCATTGGCAGGACAGGTATCCACGCAGGTTCCACATGCCTGACAGATGCAGTCGTCCCTGGAAAACTCGCCGGAGAAGGGCTTCTCAAATGCGATGGCGCCTGTCGGGCAGACCTGGGCGCACCATCCACAGTGCACGCAGCGGTCAAGGTCGATGAGCGTCTTGCCCTCCATCTTGAGGCTTCCGTCCCCTGCCAGGTGTCTGTCCTCTATCTCAATGCAGGCCCGGGGGCAGACCTCGACGCAAAGGCCGCAGTGAACACATTTATCGTTTACAGCAGTGGGTTTTTGCGCAAAGCTTAGGTACGATTCGTCCCTCTCTGCTTTGCCAGCCACCCTGATCTCAAGAGCGCCTGTGGGGCACACGTGCGCGCATAATGCACAAAAAAGGCATGCACTGCTCTTTCTCTTCTCAATGAAGTCCTTGTCGATCAGGTCTCGGGCCACGGCGCCTACCGACCCTATGATCAGCTCTCCTTTCGGGCAGACCTGAACGCACGAACCACAGCCGATGCACCTCTCCGGCAGATAGAACTGCGCTTTATCCTCTCTGGATTCCAGCAAAACCTCTTTCATCCGAAACCCTACCTTGACGGGCATGATCGTCTGATGAAGATTGGTCATTGTGATTTTACAAGTAGAAGGCCGAACTGGTCTGAGTCCTTCAAACCTTGGCCTCTATCCGGCAGGCTGCGATCTTGTATTCAGGGATCTTGGCCACAGGATCGAGGGCATCCGATGTTATGATGTTCGTGCCGTGGTAGTGGAATGGCATGAAGACCATGCCCGGCTTGACCTTTTCAGTTATCCTGGCCTTGGCCTCTGCCATTCCTCTGCGCGTGGTTACTACAACAATCGCTCCCTGTCCGACATTCAAGTTAAGAGCATCCATTGGATTGATCTCAACATAAAGCTCCGGTTCACGCTCATTCAGAGATTCGCTTCGCAGTGTCATTGAGCCGCCATTGTAGTGGAGAACTATCCTGCCGGTCGTCAGCAATATGGGGTACTCGGGGCTTACGTCCTCTCCAGGAGGCCTGTTTTTCACTGTGGCCATCCTTGCTTTGCCATCCGGTGTAGAGAACCTCTGGGTATGTAAAATATCTGTGCCAGGATGCTTCTCGTCAGGACACGGCCAGCGCAATCCTCCCATTCTCGAGATCCTCTCCAATGTCATGCCTTTGTACTGAGGCACCAGGCGGACGATCTCTTTCAGTACTTGTGCTGCGCTCTCGTATGGAAAGTCCAGGCCCATGCGTTTTGCTATCTGGCATATGATCCACATGCCTTCCTTGGCCTCTCCAGGAGCATCAACAGCCTTATCGATCCACTGCACTCGCCTATCCATCGAGGTATAGCTGCCATCCTTCTCAGCCCAGGCAGCAGCAGGCAATACAACATCTGCCATCCTTGCGGTGGGAGTCATGAATATCTCCTGGACGACCAGAAAATCAAGGCTCTCCAGCGCCTGGCGGGTCTTCTTGACGTTAGCGTCGCAGACCACTGGGTCCTCTCCAATGATATACATGAACAACAGATCGCCTTTCAGTGCTGCATCATTCATCTCAGTTGAGGTTAGACCTGGCCCCATAGGCAGATTGGAGACATTCCAACCCTTCTTGAAATACTCGATAGTCTCAAGATCCGTCGACTTCTTGTAGCCTGGATAGAATTCTGGCATCCCGCCCATGTCGCAATTTCCTTGAACGTTGTTCTGACCACGCATGGGCCAGACGCCCGCTCCTGGCCGTCCGACATGGCCGCAAAGCAGGGCCAGAGTCGCACAGCTCTTGACATTATCAGTGCCACAAACATGCTGGGTGATGCCCATCGAATAGAGAAGTGCAGATGCTGGGGATATGGCATATGCCTTTGCAGCCCGGATGATGTCTCCTGCAGGAACTCCCGTCTTCCCTGCAGCCTCTTCTAGCGTGTAGTCCTTGAGGCTATGCAAGAGCTCATCGACGCCAACCGTCCGGGATCCGATAAATTCCCAGTCTGCCAGGCCAGCCTCTACGATGACCTTCATCATGCCCCAGAGGAGGTCGATGTCAGAGCCAGGCTTTATGCGGAGGTGGATGTCTGCCATCCATGAGGTAGAGGTAATCCGAGGATCGGCAACTATCACCACTGCGCCGTTGTCCTTGGCCTTCTGAACCCAGCGGGTGACAATGGGATGCGCCTCTGTAAAGTTTGTGCCTATGGCAAATATGCACTTCGAATTCTCAAGGTCTGCAAGATTGTTGGTCATGGCCCCAGTCCCAAAGACGGCGCCAAGGCCCACGACCGTCGGGGAGTGGCAGAGCCTGGCACAGTTATCCACATGGGGCGAACCCAGGAGGCGAGCCATCTTCTCCAATAGATAGTTCTCCTCGTTGTTGCATCTAGATGAGGCCAAAAAGCCAAGGGTGCCTGGCCCATGCTTTCGGATGTTTCGGGTCATGCCCTGTGCTACCATATCCAGAGCTTCTTCCCAGGAGATCCTGACAAATCCATCGCCGACCTTCTTCATCGGATACTTCAGCCGTTCTTCGTGATTCAAAATCTCAAGAACTGCATTTCCCTTCGGGCAGAGGGCGCCCTCGGAGGTGGGATGTTCGGTCATGTATTCTATACCGGTGGCTTTGCCCTTATCCACGACCAGGTAAAGGCCGCAGCCTACGGCGCAGTAGGGGCAGAGGGAAGGGATCAGCTTCGTGGACACTATTAAATCCTCCTCAATGACGGAGAATGGCTCAGCATAGGGACCTGTCAGCGATGTCGGACATCTGGATAAATGTCCCTGCAGCCAAGCTTATGCAGGCTCAGGTTTAAGAAGGTTTGCATAGACGCTGACGCATGGCAGCATTTGTAAACGAGGCCGTCTAATTAAGGCCGTATCGGGCTGTCTCTTCTAGAGGAGCAGCCTGCTACAAGGACATCCAGAAGCTTCTTTACGCTCTGGCGGAAGTCGTCAAGGCTGCCCTCATTTTTAAGCCTCAGATCGGCAGCCTTCATGACATCGCACAGCCCCCAAGAGCGCTCTCGGCACTCTCGCATCTCCAGGGCTGCTGCTGCCTTGTCAGGTATGGAGTTAGTGTCCTTTGGGTCGGCCCTCTCATGCTTTGGGTCGTCAGGGCGGCCACGCAGCTCAAGCCATTTGAGCCTCGCATCTGGCGGGGCGCAGATCTCTATCAGGTGAAACTCATCGGCGCTGGCACGGAAGAAGTCTGCCTCGTCCCTGGAGCGAAGGCCATCTATTATCACTATCTCCTCTCCAAGCGCCCTGGCCTTCTCCAGCGTCCTCTTTGCAATTGCATCTGGGCCCTCCTCTGATCGCAAAGCCTCCCCGATCCTGCCCAAATTCAGATCTGTGGGCTCCAACCCCCTTCTTTGTGCCTCCTGGCGAATGATGTCTCCCATGACCAGCACCGTTAGGCCGCACTGCCTCGCAACCCCAGATGCCTCACCCTTTCCTGAGCCTGGCAGGCCCACAAAGCCGATGATCTTCAATTCAAATTCCACCTGCGCGTGACCACTCCCTCCAATGAATTGGCGAGGATTTGCCCTCAGTTCGTCCTAAATCTACCAGAGCTTTTTTTGATTATCGTGTTTCGAAGAAATTGTCGGGCTTGGCTTTGACCCCGACCAAGATCCATCCTCCAATGGATCTTGCGATCTCCTGCAGGCGTGCCCGCGAGACAGGCTCAAATCTCTCCTCGCCTTCTCGCGGAAGCCCTTGCTGAAGGACCAATCTCTCCAGGCAGCTCCTGGGATACATGTTCTTCAGCTCTGAGAGCATGCATGTGATCTCCACCAGCTCGGATGCAGCCGGCATCTCGGGAAAGACTGTGGTTCGAACCTCAAGAGGCACTCCGCGTTCCATGCAAATCATCAGGCTCTCTCTGACGCGTGCAGCCACACCAACAAATCCCGTAGCTTTCTCATAACTCTGATCCTGCAAAGCAGCCTTGATATCTAGGAATACCTTGTCCACAAGGTCCCTCTCCAGCAGCCTCCTGAGCCTTTCGGGATAGCAGCCTGAGGTCTCAAGGCCAGTGCACAGTTGCAGGCTCCTGGCCAGACGAAATAATCTCTCTGCAGGCTCAGATTGCATGAGCGGCTCGCCTCCGGAGAGAACGAGGGCATCCACGAAGGGCTTGTTGCTCGCGCGCTCTGCAGCCTCATCAAGATCGATCTGCCAAGAGTTCTGCGATGGTTCTCTGGCCACGATCGTCTCGCCTTTTACAAGGGACGCAATTTTGGAGGCGACTGAATGAAGATTCACTGAGCTGTCGCCTGATTGAAGCGCAAAGTTGTGGCAATGCGGGCAGCGCAAAGGGCAGCCACGCAGGAACAGGACGATGGCGGCACGTCCTGGCCAGTCCACAGTGGATAGCGGCACAATCCCGCCCAAGTTGACAGTAATCTCTTTCATCGGGACAGATCTACCTTTATAGCTTTTCCCGAGAGCCTTGTCAGCCTGTCTCTCAGCTCGGATGTGTCCTGATCTACCTTCTCCTGCTTGGAACGAAGGGATTGATGGATCTCGTCCACTGATGCCTTAGCTCTTTGCAGGCCCTTCTTGGTCCTGCTCAATTGCTCCTTTAGCTGCAGAAGGTCTCGGCTGCACTCCGATAGCTGCTTGTCCTGCTCTTCTATGGCCTTCTCAAGGGCCGCTTGCCTTGACCTGGTCTTCTCCAGAGACCTGTTCGTGATCAGCTGATCGATATGATCCAGGATCTTCTCCTTCTTCCTGTCTTTCAGCCCAAGGGATGCCAGATGGCTCCTCAGCTCCTGAAGCGAGCCTGCGATTTCCTTGTCTTCAACCTTCGAGGGCGCTGTGAGAAGCATCTCGAAGACGTTTGAGTGCTGCAAGATGAGCCTGTCGCTCGACCCCCGTTTCATGATTCTGCCCAGGGCCTTGTTCAGCGGAGATATCAAATTTGCCATCTCTGCTTCAGCTTGCCTGAGCTCTTCGCGTTTTTGTTCAATGTCTTTCTTCAACTCCTCAATGCGTTTGCCTTCAGGGCCTGCAGCCAGCCTCTTTTGCTCCTCCTCCATTCCCGCCATGGATGATTGGAGCCCCGACAGATTCTCCTCTTCTTTTTTTGCTCTCTCCTTCAGATCGGCAATGAGGGACAGGTCCTCATCTATGCTGTCGACGAGCTCTTTGGCATACCATATCTCCTCAAGCTCAGCACGCCGCTGCCCGATCACGCCCTCCAGCTCAACCAGGAGATGGCTGATGCGACTGAGCTCGGAGTTTATGCTCTCAATCTCTTTAGGAAAGAGCGCAGCCGCATATCTCTGTGCCCGTCCAAAGGTCGTGATAGTTCTCTTTAGCCCTTTGACAATGGCCCAGTGGTGATCTGAGGCAGAGTCGATGTCTCTTCCTGTGGGAGGGTTCATCCTCTCGACGAGCGCCTCCATCTGCTTGAGCACCTCGCCCCGTGATGCAAGCCCTGCGCGCAGAAGCTTTGGCGGAGTTGTACTATCCGGCTCGGCCGAGCCAAGGGCTCTCAAGTCACTTGCCAAAGCCTGGGCTGCTTCTTCGATTGAGACGTAGATGTCTTGAAGTCGATCCTCGAAACCGGATGGCTCTGATTGCACTTTTAGCCAGGAATGAATCTCTGAGAGTGCCAGATTTTGGGCATTGCCAGAGCCTTTCTCTCCGTGAAAAATACCTTTAAGCCACTTCAAGGCGGTATCTCCTCAAATTTGAGCTGGGATATGACCTTTTCAGCGATCTTGGGGCCGAGGAGGTGTGCGATCATCCTTGGGTCTGCGGCCTGTAGCTTCTCCACGCTGGTGATGCCTGATGAATACAGCTTGCGCGCTCTGACCCTGCCAATGCCCTTGAGGCCTAGAAGTGCGAGCAAGTCCTGACCTGCTCCGTAGTGAATGCGCTGCGAGAGCTGCTCTGCTTTGAATGTAACTCCAAGTTCCAGGTGCTTGGAGAGCTCAGCCAATGAGTGCATGAGCCATTCGGCCGTCTCAGCAGAGCGGCGGATGTCGCCTGGGCCAATGTGATACCTATCGCTGATCTCCTCCTCGTGAACCTCGCCTATCCAGTCCATGAGCATTTTAGCAGTCTTGGCTTCTCTCAGCAGATAGTCGTAGTTGTCCTCTGAATTCAGCTCATCCTGATGGCATTCTATGAACTCCTCCACCCACCCGTCGGCAGCCTGGACATAAAGCAGAGACATGTCAGGAGTCATGGTGATGAGGTGCATGAGCGTGAGGTCTGAGGGCCTCTTTCTCTCTGCCTGGCTCACTTTATCGGCTTTGGCCCCTTCATTTCTGCCCCGCAGGTTTTCGATCATGACGACTGCGCTCAAGGGATCTATGTAGAGCTTGGAGACGAGAGAGCCCAGCTTTGTCGGCTCCAGCTCACCTGCAGGGCCATAATTAATCATGCCGTTTTGCATCAGGAAGTCTAGAACTCTTTGCAGCGTAGCATCAAGGTGCCAGGATTCCTGCTGCTGAGCATAAAAGGTGGTTCCCATGAACTCCTTTAGCTCAGCCTCATTTTTTACGAATCTGGCGGCGATGGTTGAGAGAAGATGGGTACGAAGCGCACTCTCGCTGGCAAGCTTTGACCAGATCTCTTCTGGCATTCCTTTGAGATAGTGCTCCCTGAGCTCATGCATCTCAGAATCGTTTTTGGCGATGAGAAAAGACTCGCCATAAGGATCGAGCCCGGGTCGACCTGCACGTCCGGACATCTGGCGATACTCTATGACTGGAATTGGAACCATGCCATAGCCGTATTCATAACGTTTGTAGCTCTTGATAAGAACTCGACGGGCTGGTAGATTGAGGCCCGCCGCCAATGTGGGCGTACAGACAATGACTTTGATCAGATTCTCTCTAAATCCCTGTTCTACGAGCCTCCGCTGCTCTGGCAGAAGGCCAGCATGGTGGAAGGCCACCTTGCGTGCTACGCAATCGGCAAGGCGGCGACATGTCTCGCTCTCGCCTGTAGCTAAAATTATCTGAACGAGAGATTTTAGTTCGGGATCTGGTGAGATCAGATTGCATAGCCTGGACGCTGTGGATTCTGCATTACGCCTGCTATTTTCGAATACCAAAATTTGGGCTTGCTTTGACAGCGTATCTCTGACCAGCGCCAGTACATCGTCTCTTCTCCCGCCCAGGTCATACTCGCCGTCTGCAAAGATCATCTTGCCATTGCAGATGATGCCCTCTCTCAAGCTGACTGGCCTCCAGTCGCTGCTTACCATCTCTGCATCCAGCCACTCTGCCAGCTCCTGGCCGTTTGCCACAGTGGCTGAGAGGCCAATGACCTGCATCTTTGGGTTGTAGCGGCGCAATTTTGTGATCGTCATCTCCAGAGTCGGGCCGCGGCCAGCGTCGTTCAGCAGATGGATCTCGTCCACAACCAGAACGCCCAGGTCTTTGACCCAGGCGGCCCCATTTCTCATGAGCGAGTCGGCTTTCTCGGAGGTGGCGACGATTATGTGATTTTTCCCCAGGCGTTCATCCCTCTTGTCGAGGTCGCCGGTGCTGATGCCTACTGTGATGCCAAGATCCTTGAACTTGCGAAATGAATCATATTTCTCTGAAGCAAGGGCGCGCAGGGGAACGATGTACAGAGATCTCTTCCCTTCCAGGGCAGCCTTCAGCATGGCGAGCTCAGCCAGGAGCGTCTTTCCGCTGGCTGTTGCCAGTGCCATTAGCATGCTCTTGCCCTCCAGCAACCCTCTCTCCACAGCTTCGGCCTGTGGAGGGTAAAGCTCCTTGAAACCTCGTCTCTCGTAAAGCCCGATGGCCTCCTGAGGGAGCCAGCGGCCCAGGTCTATTATCTCCAACATCAATCTCCTCTAATCTTAAATACTACGGGAAAGTAGTACCTGCGGGATGATGTACTGCACCGGGAAATCAAAATTACATGACCGTCATCATATAAATGCATCTTGGAGCGAAACATAATGTATGCCGATCGCATAAAGCATCTTCCGCCATACCTCTTTGCCGCCATCGATAAAGCGAAGCAGGAAGCAAGGGCAAAAGGCGTGGATGTAATTGATCTGAGCGTTGGCGATCCTGACCTGCCGACGCCTGCGCGCATCATCAGGGCCTTGAGCCGCGCGGCAAAGGACCCTTCCAACCACCAGTACCCCTCCTACGAGGGAAAGCTGACCTTCAGGACCGCCGTGGCGGATTGGTATTTGCAGACATTCAACGTCGCCCTCGATCCGCAAAAGGAGGTGCTCGCACTGATCGGCTCCAAGGAGGGCATCGCTCATGCGCCCTTAGCGTTCATAAATCCAGGTGATCTAGCACTTGTGCCTGACCCTGCCTATCCGGTTTACAGGACGGCAACTGCCTTTGCTGGTGGCGAGCCGGTGATCATGCCCCTTCTGCGTGAGAATAAGTTTCTACCAGATCTGGATGCAATCGACCCAGCAGTGGCCCACAAGGCAAAGATCATGTTCCTGAACTATCCCAACAACCCCATTGGGGCATCTGCTGACAGGGAGTTCTTCAAGCGGGTAGTCGACTTTGCGCAAGATTACAATATCATCGTGATGCACGACAACCCTTACTCTGAGATCTACTACGACGGCCACAGATCGCTCAGCATCCTGGAGCTAGAAGGGGCGAAGGATGTGGCAGTTGAGTTTCACTCGCTCTCCAAAACTTACAACATGACAGGCTGGAGGATCGGAGCAGTTGTGGGCAATTCAGATGTTGTCGCCGGGATTGGAAAGATCAAGAGTAACATCGACTCGGGCACTTTTGGTGCTGTGCAGGATGCTGGGATTGCAGCCTTGCACAGCCCCAAGAGCGTGGTTGACAAGATTCGAAAGGTTTACCGGCACAGGATCGAGATCCTCTATCACGCTTTGCTCGACCTTGGACTTGAGCTGGAGAGGCCAAGAGCCACGCTCTATCTTTGGGCCTGGGTGGGTGGCAGCTCAATCGATTATGCTGAGAAGCTGCTTGACAGGACCGGCATAGTGGCCACTCCGGGCGTGGGCTTTGGCCAGTTCGGTGAGGGCTATATAAGGTTCTCCATCACACAGCCTACGAACAGGATAGAGCAGGCCGTCCATCGGCTGGAGAAGATGAAGTAGAGACTGCAAGAGCGCAGTTTTGGTTTTTGCAGTTCGCAAAATTTTGGAGGAGATTAATTTGCTTGAAAGTTACTCTGCCAAGGAGATTGAGGCTAAATGGCAGAAGATCTGGGAGGATAATGCGGTCTTCCAGCCTGAGCCTGACTCCAGAAGGAAGTTCTTTTTAACGATACCTTATCCTTATCTAAACGGAAATCTACATGCAGGCCATACACGAACTTTCACCATAGGCGATGCAGTGGCCCGCTTCAAGCGCATGCGGGGCTATAACGTCCTCTTTCCAATGGCATTTCACGCCACAGGGACGCCTATCGTGGGCCTCTCAGAGCTCATAGCCAACAAAGATCCTCTGATCTGGAATGTTTATACCAAGCTGCATGGCATTCCAGAGGAGGAGCTCTCGAGCCTCAATACTCCCGAGAAGATAGTTCTCTACTTCCGACGTTCGGCGAAGCTGGCAATGCAGTCCATTGGCTTCTCCATCGACTGGAGGCGCGAGTTCACCACCACCGATCCGGCGTATAGCAAGTTCATCGAGTGGCAGTATGGAATCCTGCGGCGACTGAATTACGTTGTGAAGGGGAGCCATCCTGTGCGCTGGTGCCCTCACGACAAGAACCCTGTCGAGGACCATGACATTCTCAAGGGGGAGGATGCAACCATCATGGACTTTGCACTCATCAAGTTCAAGATGGGAGACAAGGTTCTGCCCTGCGCAACATTGCGCCCCGAGACGCTCTTCGGTGTGACGAACCTGTGGCTGAATCCCACTGTCAACTACGTCGTGGCGAGGGTGAATGATGAGACCTGGATCGTCTCGCGCGAGGCTTGTGAGAAACTGACATTCACTGACCGAAGTGTATCCTTTGTCTCTGAGATCTCGGGAGCGGAGCTGATCGGGAGGACTGTCACCAATCCGCTCACTGGCACCGAGGTCCTCATCCTGCCTGCAGACTTCGTGGACCCGGACAATGGTTCTGGCATCGTCATGTCAGTTCCGGCACACGCTCCCTACGATTTTCTGGCGCTCAAGGATCTTTACGATAAAGACTTGAGCGAGTTCGGCATCACTGCGGACCTGCGAGCCATCAAGTTCATATCCCTGATTGAGTCTCCCGGCTACGGCGAGCTTCCAGCTGTCGAGGCCGTAGAAGAGCTCAAGGTCAAAGATCAAAATGATCCAAAGGCAGAGGAAGCAACCAAGATGGTCTACCGTCGGGAGTTTCATAACGGCGTCCTGAAGGCCAACACAGGCCGCTATGCAGGCATCGCTGTCAGCAAGATCAAGGACGTGCTGCTCGCCGATCTTATCGAGCAGGGCATTGCCGAGATCTTCTATGAATTTTCAGAGACGCCTGTCATCTGCCGATGCGGCACACGCTGCGTGATCATGATGGTGCGGGACCAGTGGTTCCTGGAGTACTCGGACCCTGAGTGGAAGGCCCGGGTGTTGAAGTGCCTCTCCAAGATGGAGATCATCCCAGAGGAGTTTCGTGTTGAGTTCGAGAATAAGGTGGACTGGCTGAAGGACAAGGCCTGTGCACGTCGAAAGGGCCTAGGCACGCACCTGCCCTGGGACAAGGAGTGGCTCATCGAATCCCTGGGCGACAGCACGATCTACATGGCCTACTACATCCTGGCAAAGTATGTTAACGCAGGGATGAAGATCGACGATCTGCCGCCTGAGTTCTTCGAGTACATCTTCATGAACAACGGACGAGCGGAGGATGTGGCGAGCCTGACGGGAATCCCGCAGGAGACAGTGCAGCAGATCCACGACGACTTCGCCTACTGGTATCCAGTGGACCTGCGAACGTCGGGAAAGGACCTTGTGGCCAACCACCTGCTCTTCTTCCTCTACCATCACGTGGCCATCTTTCCCGAATCTCTCTGGCCCAAGGCCATTGCCGTCAACGGCTTCGTCTCCCTGGAGGGGCAGAAGATGTCCAAGTCCAAGGGGCCGCTGCTCACGCTCCGGCAGGCAGTGGCAGAGAACGGCGCTGATGTGACCAGGCTCTACATCCTTGGCAATGCCGAGTACACCCAGGATGTTGACTGGCGAAACGACGGAGTGGTCTCGACCCGCGGGCAGCTTGAGAGGTTCTACAATTTAGCTCGTGAGATTTTGGCAGACAGCAGCATAGACGAGTCCGCACCGCTCTCGCTCATCGACCGCTGGATGCTCTCGCGGCTGCAGCGGCGCATCCAGGAGGCGACGGCGGCGATGGAGAACATCCAGACCCGCAGAGCCCTTCAGAGCGCATTTTACCTGCTGTACAACGACCTGCGCTGGTACCAGCGCCGGGGAGGAAAGAATCAGCTCCGAAAAGTTCTGTCTGCCTGGGTGCGCCTGATGGCTCCGTTCACCCCACATGTATGCGAGGAGCTGTGGGCGGAGATGGGCGAGGGCTATGTCTCACTGGCAGAGTGGCCCGCCGCTGACGCGGCCCTGATCGACGAGGAGGCCGAGAGGGCGGAGAAGCTTCTGGAGGAGACGCTCAAGGACGTGGAGGAGATCGTGAAGGTCACGAAGGCCCAGCCCAAGAAGATCACCCTCTACACCACGCCTGCATGGAAGCGGGCAGTGCTGGAGATGGCGCTGGCTTTGGCAAAGGGCGGTAAGCTGGACATGGGTGCTCTCATGAAGGGGGCAATGGCTTTGCCTGCAGTCGCAGCGCACAAGAAGGATGTGCCAAAGTATGCACAGAAACTTGCCAAGGCAGCGCACTCGCTCTCTGCTGAGGCGCTGGGGCTGGATGAGCTCCAGACGCTGGTCCGGGAGAAGGAGTATCTGCAGACTGTGCTGGGGGTGCCGGTCGAAGTGCATTCGGCTGATGAGCCCGGTGCGAAGGGCAAGAGCCACCAGGCAGAGCCTGGGAGGCCGGCGATATGGATTGAGTGAACTGCAGTTCTGGATTCGAGGTAAGGTAATTCCTCGATGATGTGAGCGGAAAACGATGAAGTTGGAGGGGGTCTTTCGCCCTGGTTCTCAGCAGAGGTGCCAGTAAAGCCCTTGACAAATTAGAAACGCGGACTGCGAAGAAAACCATGGGGGCGATGCAAGAGATCCAGAGAGATCTGCTCAGGCAGCGCCCAGTGGTTGACATATTAAAGATAAGAGGGAGAGAGGAGCCGCCAGCATACAGGCTAAAGTTGGGCGGAGTGCGAATTGAGTATCTGATCTTTGAGGATGAGAATACGATCTACGTAGAGCGGATCTTTAAAAGGAAGGGCGACTCAGATTATAGGTGAGACCATAAATAGTTGCAGCATCCAAATAGAGGATGGAAATGAAAAGCGAATTACTGCTGCCCAAGAGCGAGCCCTTCACAGAGGAGGAGATCGCAGGTCTGGATGAAGGTGAGGAGTCGGAGTGCTCCGATCCTCTCTGGGAGAGCGCCAGGAAACGTAAGAAAGAAGCAGTGATCCTAGATGAATACTGCCGCCAACGAGGAGCCTGAAATTTAAGCGGCTCCTCGGCGTGCCGGATGAATAATCGAAGTTCGCCCAGAAGTCTCTCAAATTCTGCAATCTTCGCCTGACCTTTGTACTTGTTTCCGTTGCCCCTGAATGCTTTTTCGGGATTTTCGGCCAGCTCTGCCTTCCATCGACAAGGAAGGCTCGGATGGATGCCATATTCGCGGGCGATCTGAGCGAGGGGCTTGCCTGCCTCAAGTTCGGCTAATACTGATATCTTGAAGTCCCGGTCGTAACGCCGCCTGGTCTTCTTCATGCACTTCCCTCCATGAGTCGGCATTGCTTAACTTTCTGTCCACTCGGAGGGGTTCACTCCATTGATGCCGAGCTGAATAAACGATATGCGGTCGAAGGATTACTCACTGAACTTGAAAAGATCAAGATTATGGTCTTGCCGGACGGAGAGAAGATTACAGCTGAGATTACCAAGAGACAGCCGCGAAATCCTGGCCCTGTCCTTGGCCCGGGGGGCCAGGCAGATTACGGCTGTTGAGCCCTCTTTGGCGATGATGAAGCGACTGCGGAATCATATTGCAGAAGAAGGGCTCTCCAACATCCGGATTCTGCCAGATAGATGGGAGGAGCTCTCGGACGATGAGGTGGGCGATCGCGACCTGATCTTCGCCTCTCACTCGCCCTCATTTCTAGATATGCCCCTGCCCGCTGGTGATCGAGCTATTTCAGAAAGAAACTTTTAACTTCTCATGGGTATGCTAATACAGCAGTGAACAATTGGCTAGGAATAAAGGGCTGTTTCAGGCTGGAGCTGCCGATTAAGTCCCACCGCATAAATGGCCTTTCTGCCATTTTATTTTCTATCGGGGATCGAAGGGATTGGAGGATTCGATAGCTTAAAGTTGCCGGAAGTGGAATAAGTGGTGCGCATATCCGTCGATAAGGAAAAGATTGCAGCCTTTTGCCGAAGACATCATATCAGGCGACTTGCTCTTTTCGGGTCAGTGTTGCGGGAGGATTTTTCGCCAGATAGCGACATCGATGTGCTGGCGGATTTCGAGCCCGGTCATTCGCCTGGACTTTTTGGCATTGCTCGGATGGAGAGGGAGCTGTCCACAATCTTCGAAGGTCGCAGGATTGATCTGCGGACAGCTGAGGATCTGAGCCGCTATTTCCGTGACGACGTGCTGAGAGAGGCAGAGGTTCAGTATGCACAGGGATGACCTCGTTCGTCTGCGACATATGCTTGATGCGGCACTTGAAGCAAGAGAGTTCATCAAGGGCCGTGCCCGTGAAAGCCTGGACACGAATCGGATGCTGGCCCTTTCTCTGGTGAAAGAGATTGAGATCATAGGCGAGGCGGCCAACCAGGTATCGGAAACCACCAGGCGACAGACATCTGCGATTCCATGGGAGGATATCATCGCCATGCGAAACCGTCTGGTCCACGCCTATTTCGATATCAACCTGGAGATTCTCTGGAGGACTGTGCAAGAAGACCTTCCACCACTAATCTCGGCCATTGAAGATGTGCTGAAAAGATAGCCTGCAATAGACCTTTTCAAATGAAAATGCTCGCTGCAGAGGCCAAACGGCCCAGCCGTCCATGAAGATCAACCTTGTCAGCAAGCTAGGTCTTCGCCTGCTAATATTTTTTGATCACCATGCAAGATTTTTTTTCTTGGATTATTATTAATTAGTAATATTTATATCATGATACTGCATAAGGGCCAAAATATCAGCTTCGGACGCGAGGCAGTAGGAGGAATGAAGATGAGTAAGGGCATTTTGGCTCTGATAATAGCATGCATGGCGCTGATGATCGTATCAGCGTTTGCCCAAGGGATAGTGGTTCCCGGAGATAGCAATGGAGATAAGATAGTATCCGCCGAAGAGCTGGCTGCGGCGGAGAAGCTCGCACAGGAAGGGAAGCTCTCTGCGGATGAGCTGCAGGAGATCCGGCATATTCACGAGAAGTATCCGATCAGCATTACCGATTCGGCGAACCGGACGGTGACCTTTTATCAACCAGCAGAGAGGATTGTGAATCTCTGCGGATATGCATACGAACCTATGGTTATCCTGGGGGAGGAAGACAAGGTGGTAGGGGCCATCTCAAATGCTGCCCAGATAGCACCGTGGTTTAATGATCTGGATATGCTGCCTGTGGTAGGGACCTTCAGCGAGTTCGACTACGAGAAGATCATCGAGCAGAATCCTGATGTTGTGATTTGCTATCCTCGCTATGTATCCGATTTGGAATCACAACTTGAGGGGAAGAACATAACAGTAGTTGCCCTCAGGTTCACTATGCCTGGCAAATTTGAAAGAGAGCTGCAGGCATTGTCCGATATCACAGGAAGCCAGGCCAGGCAGGAAGACTTCCTGAAATGGAAAGAGGAGATACTTAATCGGCTCAAGGAACGTGTGGACAATCTGGAGCCTAAAGAGAAAAAAAGAGTCTACATAGAATGGTCTGATTGGCCCTGGCATACTGGTGGCGAGGGGACTGGCAAGGATGTACTCGTAACACTGGCAGGCGGGACAAACCTCGCAAAGGATCTAAAGATGGACCTACCAGAGGTTGATTCTGAGTGGGTGTTCCAGCAGAATCCCCAGGCTATAGTATTCTCCTCTTCTGCCACTTATATGCCCACCCAGCTTACGGGCTACACGATGAACGAGACCGAAAACGCCGAGGCCTTCCTCGCCGAGGCTGCCTTAAGGTCTGGCTTCAAAGGAACAGATGCCGTCAATAACGGACTGCTCTTCATTATCGACGAGACGCTTGCGGAAGGCACTAGGAACTTCATCGGCGCCAACTACCTGGCCAAGATGCTCTATCCAGAGCGTTTCAAGGATCTGGACCCAGAGGCTATTCATAAAGAATACTTCGAGAAGTGGCTTGGAGTGCCTTACAAAGGGATTTGGGCGTATCCAGCGGCAAGCTAAATGGTCGCAAGTATTGAGAACAGAATCATCGACTGGAACTCCGTCTGGAAGCTCACCCTCCTCGCCTCCTGCCAAGGCGGCCCGGAAAACGGCTACGATAGGGATGAAGCAGCGGAGCGGTACGATAGGCCTTGAGGCCCTCAGGCAGAACGGCGAGAGAAGGGCCGCTGCCCTGGCGATTGACCACTGGAACTTTGCACGATCGAAGGCATATCGAAGGCATATTTATTTATGGCATAAATGGGTTAAATGGGTAATGATATGCCGCTCGCAAAAGTAGATGATAGGGGAAGACTGCAGCTTCCAAGCAATCTCCGTCACAGGATGAAGCTAGAAGAGGGGGATGAATTCGTAGCAGAGGAGATTGGAGAGGATACGATTATCCTCAAGAAGATCAACCTGAGAGCTCTGCTGGAGGATGCGATAGAGAAAGCCAAGTCCATCGATCTTGATCAGCTTGAAAGGGAGATTGAGGAGGAGAGCAACCAACTTGCCCGTCAGAGGTTCAAGGTATCTCATAGATAACACCGTCTTCATTGCAGCAGTCAAGCGCGGATGGACCAAGAGCACGGAACTTGTCTATCACCTTTTGGATAGCCCGGCTGAGCTTTTTGCCAATGAACTTCTGATCTTTGAGTATGAGAAATATGCAACGGCATTGAGCACGCATGAGCTTCTGAATTACCTGAAGAAAGCATTGGTTCATGCGAATCCATCTCAGGAGGAAATAGATACTTGCGCAGTATTCTTCCCAGAGAGCGAGCTGTCGGATATTGTTCATGCTGCGACCTGCCTTTATGCCGATGCGGTTCTCATCACCAATGATGCCCATTTCAACAAGATAAAAGAGGCCGGGATCATCGAGGTTTGGAGCAATACCAAAGCAATCAAGAGGCTTCTTGAAGGAAGTGAGGACTATGAGGACAGATAGATGCATTTCGGTGATCGACTGGAACTCCGTCTGGAAGCTCACCCTGCTCGCCTCCCGGGATGGCCGGAGAACGGCTACGAGACGGAGGAGGCCGCAGAGCGGTATGATCGGTCTGAGATAGCAAGGCAAGATGGCGAGAGAAGGGCCGCAGCCCTGGAGATCGATCCCGCCCGGTCGGTCCTGGATATCGGCGCGGGACCGGGGACCCTGGCCCTGCCTTTGGCCCGGAGGGCAAGGCAGGTTACGGCTGTGGAGCCCTCCTTGGCAATGGTGAAGCGGCTTGAGAGGCACATCGCTGAGGGTGGGATCTCCAACATCCGGATTCTGCCAAAGAGTATACAAAATATGCAAATGAAAGATTGTAATAATAGGTAATATTTATATCCATGATGGTATGTTGACATAGCCAGTTCCAAGCGTGTTAGCTGTAGGAGGAAGATGGATGAAGTGGATTAATTGCGCTTTAGCGCTGGTGTTGTGTCTGTCGCTGGCTATTTTGCCTGCTTTGGGAAGCGACGGCTTCTCCAAGACCATCACGGATTCGGCAAATAGAACCCTGACGATAGATAAACCTGCGGAGAGGATTGTTCCAATTGTTGCATGGTCCTATGAGCCGCTCTATATCCTAGGAGCACAGGATAAGATCGTAGGCGTCGAAAAAGGCTCCCAGGTCCAGTATTCGTATCTCTCGGGAATAGCAGACAAACCATCTATTGGCACTTACAAAGAACCTGATTATGAAAAGATAATCGAATTGAAGCCAGATCTGGTCATCGTTCAAAGCAAGTATGTCAAGCAAGTTGACGAGAAGCTCTCGAATCACGGCATAAAAGTGGTTTGCCTCCCATTCAACCTGCAAGACAAGTTCGATGGTGAACTGTCTACTCTGGCCGAGCTGCTGGGTACGAAGGAGATGGCCAGGGCAAAGGAGTTCATCACCTGGAAGAACAGCACATTGGACGCTCTGAAAAGCAAAGTAGTGGGAATCAATTCCAAAGTAAGGGTTTATGGAGAATGGTCGGATACTCCCTGGTACACAGGCTCCAAGCTATCAGGATTGGATGACGTGATAGCCATGGCCGGAGGAGAGAACATTGCAGGCGTTCTCAATCCGGAGGCGAACCTTTCCTTGCGCTATCCGACAGTGGACGCCGAGTGGGTGCTGAAAGAAAATCCTGATGTCATAATATTCCCGGCTTTCGATTATTACACAGGATATCTGCAGAAGGACAATGTGAACTCCACAAAATTCATTGAGGAAGCGAAGCTGCGTGCGGGCCTTAACGGTACCAGTGCCGTGAAGAGCAACAGGATATATGTCATCGATGCCTACCTGATCGAAGCTGTAAGAGGATTTATCGGAGCGCAGTATTTGGCCAAGTTGTTCTATCCGGATCAGTTCAAGGATCTAAGCCCTGAAGACATTCATAAGGAATACTTCGAGAAATGGATGGGCGTGCCTTACCAGGGAATATGGGCTTATCCCCAGGCGAGCTGAGTGCCCAATTGATGCATGAGGAGGGATAGATGGATTCAATGATCGACTGGAACTCCGTCTGGAAGCTCACCTGCCTCGCCTCCTGGGATGGCCAGAGAATAGCTCGACAACCACATCACGCGCTGGATCAAGGCTACAAAAGGATTATAATCTTATAGTATTATAAGGCTATATCATGACTACCACAATACAGGTCAAAGATGATGTTCAGGAGATGCTCGACAGGCTAAAGAAGGAGATCGATGTCAAATCCTACGACGAGGTCATAAGATACCTGTTCAGAAAAGCCAGGAGAATGGAGGGCATGCACTTTGGCAGCCTGCCCAGACTAGAGTCATTCCAGAGGGAGGAGATTGACCGTCTTGATTGATTCCTGGGCCTGGATTGAGTATTTCATGGGAAGCGATGCAGGCGCGGTCGTGAGGGGCTATATTGATGATGACCAAGAGATCGTAATCAGCACAATCAACTTGTCCGAGGTCTACCGCTGGATCCTCAGATACTACGATGAGCCGACTGCTGAAGAGAAGAGGCTGGCCATGAGGGAGAGATGCATTTTGATTGACGTGGACGAAGAGGTCGCAGTCAGTGCTGCCAAGATCAAGCACGATCTCAAGTGGGGGCTCGGGGACTCAATAGTCTACGCCACTGCCAAGCTCAAAGGCTCAAAGGTTGTGACGGGGGATTCAGACTTCAAGGGTATGGAAGATGTCATCTTCCTGGGTTGACTTCTATCCAGTGGGCAAGTAAAGTATTGAACAATGGCTAGAATTGAGATCGGAAAACTTCAATAGCGTGGGAAGTGGAATAATGGCGCGCATATCCGTCGATAGAGCAGAGGTTGCATCCTTTTGCCAGAGATATCATATCAGACTGCTGGCTCTTTTCGAATCCGTGTTGCGGGAGGATTTTTCGCCAGATAGCGACATCGACGTGTTGGTAGATTTCGAGACCGGGCATCTGCCTGACTTCTTGGCATCGCTCGAATGGAGAGGGAGCTCTAAACAATCTTCGGCGGCCGCAGGGTTGATCTTCGGACCGCTGAGGATCTGAGCCGCTATTTCCGCGATGACGTGCTGAGAGAGACAGAGGTTCAGTATGCAGAAGGATGACCTCGTTCGACTGCGACATATGCTCGATGCTGCGCGTGAAGATGTGCTGAAAAGATAGCCTGCAAACTCTGCTCTAATCCGGATTTCGCCTAGGAGATGGGAGGATCCATAAGACGAAGAGGTCGGCGAGCACGACCCTCTCTCATGAACGACATACTCTACTAATCGGCTCTACAGCCTTGGGATTTATGCGGATGTGCAGGTGCTGCAGGGGACTGCCTTTCTGAGGATCTACGAGAGCATGGTGGAGATCTCAGAGCTGCGGAGGGCTCTGAAGGCCAAGGAGCACGACGGAGCGATCAGGGAATATTTGGAGAGACGGGGACGGCGGGATGGGGGGCGTGTGGTGCTGGAGGATGATACTGTTCATATAATGATATCATGGAGGACGGATAGATCGATGCCGTCGCACTGGGATGGCGCACCCAATGAATCTCGCTTCGAGATTATTCAGGATCAGGCCATATCTCGAAGCCAAGATTCGCCATCTCAAAATGACGATCCTTTGTAAACACTCTGGAAATATCCGCCTCTTTCATCAGTACGAATGACGTGAGATCTGTGAAAGATATATCTGGCTTGTGGTATGAAAATGGTTCTCGCAAGATCCATTTTCATCCTCATGGGTGACCGTTAGGTCATGAAGGTTTCTCGATAAATGCTGCGCAGCAGCCATGCATAGTTGAATCTGCCTTCGTCTATTCTTTCCAGAAGGAGATTTTCTTCTCTGATATCCTGAAATATAGCCTCAATGAATCTCTGCGCACTTTCAAAGTTGACTTTCCTAAATAAGGATGTGATAACCTCATCGAGTATATAATCTGAGGTCACCATCGAGCAGCCCCGTTCTTTGATCGTTTCATAGTTGCAGACAGCTTTCTGGTGATCGCTATCTCTCCTATTAGCCAGTGCAAGAAAAGCCCAGCTATCTACGAAGATCATCTTATCAGTAGGCATAGCTGTCGTGCTTTTCGGCCAGATCAGAAGGACCTTCGCATATGCCTATGACCCGAGAGAGGGCATCCGTCTTATGCTTACCTGTTCCTTTTTTCGTCTCCAGGGTCCGCAGGAAGTCCGCGACCGCTTTTAGATCAGTATCTGCAAGGGATTGGATCTTTTTTATTATTGCGTCTCGGTCTTGCATTAGAGAGTTCTCCGGGATTTTTGGTGTGGATACATTCGCACGTTTTATATTAAAAGCTTGATGCCCGCGGGACCGGGGACCCTGGCCCTGCCTTTGGCCCGGAGGGCGAGGCAGGTTACGGCTGTGGAGCCCTCCTTGGCAATGGTGAAGCGGCTTGAGATGCACATCGCTGAGGAGGGGATCTCTAACATCCGAATTCTGCCAGAGAAATGGGAGGACCTCTCAGACGATGAGGTGGGCGAGCATGATCTGGTCATCGCCTCCTACTCGCTCTCCTTTCTGGACATGCGGGAGGCCCTGCTCAAGATGGACCGGCTGGCCAGGCGGCAGGTCATTTTATACTGGTTTGCAGGCGTGCCCTCCTGGGAGCGATCCAGGATGGACCTCTGTCCCAAGATCTTTGGGCGGGAGCACATCTGCCACCCCATGAGCGATGTGCTCTACAATCTGCTCTACAGCCTGGGAATCTATGCGGATGTGCATGTGCTGGAGGGAACCAAATTCCCGAGGATCTACGAGAGCATGGATGAGGGTATCTCCGAGCTGCGGAGGGCCCTGGGGCTGAGCACTCAGGAGCACGACGACACTATAGGGTATTATCTGGAGAGACGGGGACGGCGGGAGGGGGAGAGGGTGATGCTGGAGGATGATACTGTTCATGTGAGGATCTCGTGGAGGAGAGATACGGTGTCGCCCTGAGCAGCTATATCAAATCTGACTTCATTGAAGATTGTCCTACCGGCAGGCAAAAGCCGTTGTGCGATCAGATCAGGAGGACCTTCATACATGCCAATAACCTGAAAAGGGCATCTGGCTTGTGTTTTTTGACTGCTTATTCTGCCTCGTCAATTGAGGATAGCGCTATCTTTCCATTTGAGAAGACAAGAGCGCCTAGCAGTTATTCTGCATAGATTTCAAATATTTGGTAATAATAAGTAATATTTATATCATTGAACGTCGTCAGACCCAACAAGTCGGTCTCAAACTTGAGGCCGCAGGAGGAAATGAGATGAGATGGAAGATTTTTGCTCTGATGATAGTATGCGCATCGCTGATGGTCGGCTTAGCGTTTGCGCAAGTGACGGATGTCCCTGGCGACAGCAATGGCGACAAGATCGTTTCTGCTGAGGAGGTGGCGGCGGCGGAGAAGCTCGCAAAGGAAGGGAAGCTCTCTGCGGATGAGCTGCAGGAGATCAAGCACATCCATGAGAAGTATCCGATCAACATTACCGATTCGGCAGGCAGGGAGGTAACGATCTACAAGCCTGTGAAGAGGATGATCAGTCAGGGAACCTGGGCTTACGAGCCGATCTTTGTGCTCAAGGCTCAGGACCGACTTTCAGCGGTGACGAACACTGCTCAAAGAGTCTACGGCTTTGTGCCGGGAATCAAAGAGAAACCAGCTGTGGGCGAGTATAGAGAGATAGACTATGAGAAGGTGATCGAGAACCGACCGGATGTTTATATTATCGGCAGCAATAAAACTTTGTCAGATATAGAGGAGAAATTGGAGCCATTGGGGACTGCCATCGTAGTCTTCCCATTCTCCAATATGAAGACGTTTGATAAGGAGTTCCGTGCTCTTGCCAGGCTGCTGGAGGAAGACGAGAAGGTGGAAGAATATCTAGCCTGGAGAGAGGGCTACCTTAAGGAGATTCAAGAGAAGACGGCAGATATAGCGCATAAACCGCGCGTTTACAACGAATATTCTGATATGGCCTGGACTACAGGGACCAGCGGCTCTGGCATCAATGATGTGATCACTCTCGCGGGGGGATTGAACATTGGCAACGCACTCAACAAGAGCAACTCTGCAGAGGTGGCCCCTGAGTGGGTGATGACACAGAATCCAGAGGTAATAGTGATACCTGCGTTCTTCGATTTTGCGCCTACGGACCTCACGGGATATCATCTGGATAGCACCGATAACGCCAGGAAGTTCATAGAGGAGGCATCAAGCAGGACCGGCTGGAAGGAGACGGATGCGGTGAAGAACATCAGAGTCTTCGTCCTGGATGGTGAGACTGGATCGGCGAGCTGCAGGGGAGTTGTGGGCGTGTGCTACTGCGCCAAGTGGTTCTACCCTGAGGCATTCAAGGATCTTGACCCAGATGCAATTAACAGGGAGTACTTCGAGAAATGGCTGGGCGTGCCATATAAGGGAATATGGGGATATCCGTCTGCCGGCTAGGACTATATTCAAACGCAACGTAATTGGAGGCGTGGGAATTGTCTCCCTTCCTCCTGTTTCCCCCAGCACTTTATCGCACCGTTAAGCCTAATCCACAACATCCGTGCAGGACAGTTTTGCAGGGCTTTACTCGTAGCCGATTACATTCCAATTAGCAATATTCATATTAAGTATTACAATTCTCGATAGATTTATATCAGATGCCACTAATTGGCCCAATCGGTCAGCAAGGAGCTTGTTGACTGCCGAGGAGATCAAGAATGAAAAGGACGAAATGTGCTCTTCTGGTGCTGTACCCACCACAGGCAGTGATGCCAACGGTAAGAGCAGATGGCATTCCGACGATTATAGTGGTTCTGGTGAAGAGGACATTAGATAAATCGCTTGAGTGGATAACGTCATTCCCTATCTTGTCACATGATTTGCATCGGGTGATGAAAATGAAAAATAACGTCCGATCGATATATCAGTAATCTTAGTTGCTGGATGGATTTATGTCCTATGCAGACGATACCGAATTTCGTAATATCACATTTGACCGCACCTTTAACGGTATTCCACAAGCCGTTAGCCGGTATTATCATCGTTTTGGTCTCAATTGTATGTTATCTGGTTCAGTATATGCCATCTCAGAGATCCATGGAGCTGTACCTATAATGCATGGTCCCCCGGGTTGTGCTTTCCACCAGAGGCTAATGCCTATGAAGCTGTATTCTCCTTTGTACGATATCCCAAGTACCAACCTAGATGAGAATGATGTCATCTATGGAGGAGAGAACAAGCTGCGAAGAGCTATCGAGGAAATCTCTCATCGATATAAACCCAGCATGATCGCAGTTCTTCCCACCTGTGTCTCTGGTCTGATTGGAGACGACGTCTCCGGGATATGTAAGGACCTAAAATCGGATATATCCACTCCATTAATCAGCGTATCATCAGAGGGATTTGCACACCGAAGCAGAGAATCGCTTGATACTATGCTCTCAGATACGGCCAAAGCATGGAAGACTGCAGAGCCTCCAGATAACGATCTAAAGGGATGTGGCCTGGAAGAAGTAGTTATTTCTCTAGTGAAACAACTGATGGAAGAACAGGATATATCCGAGGATTTGGTCAACATAGAGTATTCCGGTAGATTCAGGTATGGCTCCAGAAGAGATCTTGAGGAAATGCGCCGGCTCTTTAGCCAGATGGGCATTGCCATGAAAACGCTCTAAATAAAACAACCAGCGGCCTTAGCCGCTTCCAAGATAATCCATTTTCCTGACCTCATATCCTGCTTTTGTGATAATTCTTATCATT